>Ga0214919_10002749_pt1 | contig 27269 bp, 38 predicted proteins | sample LL1503_MetaG_FD_177994 | JGI IMG/M metagenome (GOLD analysis project Ga0214919, IMG submission 177994) | Freshwater microbial communities from Lake Lanier, Atlanta, Georgia, United States - LL-1503 | ecosystem: Environmental > Aquatic > Freshwater > Lake | place: USA: Georgia | collected...
AGACTTTTGAAAAGTTCAGCCTTTTCTGCTGTAAGCCTAGCTTTTTCAGCTCTGTTGGCTTGTTGAATTGCGATTTCTTTTTGTTTTCTTTTTTCGTATGTCATATCTTTAATCTATCACACTTTCTGTTTTTGTCAAACTTTTTTTCTTATTGAGCATCAACGGGATACAAACCCTTACGCATATAAATGGTAGTCCATTTACCTTTATCCTCACCTTCGAGGATTTCAGCGGTTGCAGTTTTTGTTTTCCAACCGATAGTAGAAGGGAAGATTTTCACGAGTAATTTTTCGTGACCATATTTGCAGATGTTTTTATTTTCGTATAGTTCAGGATTTATTTGTATATTCATTTTATTTTTTCTTTCTTTCATTTTCATTTCTTATCTTGTTATAAGTATAGTTTAGCATATTTCAGAGAAAACGCAACAAAAATCTTCATTTAAATTTCATTGATCATTAACGACTTGCAACGCAAGGGTCCCTGCCGTCGTAAGTCATTGGTATCCAACAACTTACATCAACTAATTTTGTCAAACTCCAAACTTGTTACGATATTGTTTGTAAAGCTTTTGGTATTCTTCGCCACCTTGGGCGATAGCTTCTTCTATCTCTTCGAGTTGTTTTTGACCCCTACGATAGTAGTATGAGTCTTCACTCATTTGGTAAGTCCAATCGTGATTCTTTAAGAGTTCTTCGAATTGTTGTATGTTCATTTATTTATTTTCCATTTAGTTTTGCCTTTAGTAAGGCATGAGCTTTAGCCTTTTCAGGATTATTCTTTTTCCATTCAGACCATCGCTTTTTACGATTAGCCCAAAGAGCTTGATTTTTTTCTTTGCGTTGAATTTCCCATTCTTGGGAAGTTAATTGTTTTTTATTATCGTTATTCATTTTATTTATTTTCCTTTACTAGTTTAGCATTGTTTAGGTTGATAGTTCCAACCTTATCTTTGTCTATACCTTCAAGGAAGGTTACAACCGCAGTATTAGCAGAAGTTTTGTAAGAAACTTTTACAAGAGTTCCTTCGTAAAGGTATATTTCACCAAAGTAAGTTGGTGTATTGTTAGAGTTAGTTATGATGGATTCAGTACTATCCATATTTTTTCGCATATTTTCACGCATTTGTTTTCGTTGAAAATTCCAGTTTATCATTCTATGTGTCATTTTATTTTTTTCTTTCTTTGTTATTTGTTATCTTTTATCTTATGTATATAGTTTACCACAATTCCTGCAAAAGTCAAATTATTTTCTTCATTTATTTTTCGTTGATTATTAAGCACTTAGGATTGAGTAAAAGACTCCTGCCATAAAAATTGCCCAAATGAGGATTGCTGTTGCGAAGATTCCTTCTTTGTTCATTTTTGTGTTTCCTCGTGAGCTACTTCGACTTTGTGTTCGTATTTTGCGAAACTTTCATCGAGTCTTTTTTGTGATTCCTCGATGGTTTTTTTTAAGTCATTCGAGGCTTTGTCTAAATTTCCGAGGAGGATTTCTAATTTGTTTTTTCTTTTCATACATATAATTTATCACATTTTTCAATTTTCGCAAGAAAAATCTTCATTTAAATTTCATTGTCCATCAACGAGTTACAACGCAAGGGACCCGCCTTCCCTAAGTCGTTGATATTCAGCTACTTACAACTTATAGAATTTGTGGTTGCGTATTGTAGCCACTAGCCTTGCGTCTCTAGCCCACCTAGGAGCGACGCTGATGGCGTGGTAATGGTTTGCACCCTTTACAATGTCTGGCATCTGTTTATGGATGACAAGGTCTGCAAGGTAAAGAGCGTTCTTGCCTTGTGGTGTGGCAAGCAGTTTCTTTTTAGTGGATTCACTCACTCCACCATTCCAGAAGCTAAACTGCTTTGGTGCTAAACATACTTGGCTAGCAGATTGATGACGCTGTATCATTCGTGTTTGGATAACGCTAGCAACGCCAGCCATTCCTTCGAATGTCTCGCCCCTAGCTTCACCTAGTAGTGTGAGTGCTACAATGAATAGTTCTGCTGTCATACTATTAGTCCCTTCCGTTGCTGACTGCACCGCAGTAGTCAGAGGGTTTCTCTGCACTGATAGTTCCAAGGCTGTATCCCTCGGAGCTACTCGCACCCCATAGGAAACAGGTCTGCACCATCTCATCGATGACGCTCTGTGCCTTAGCCTTGGCAAGGTCAAGCAGTCCACCCTTGCGTCCCTTAGCGTTGATCTTATTGACCAAGCTATGCAACGCAACCTTAGTGAGAGCTTTCATCACATCATCGGGGTGAGCGTAGAAGTAGAACGCTTTGCCGTTGCCCATATCGTGCAACTTGCCGTTAGTTCCTTCCCAATTATAGATAGAATTGAAGAAGTGATTGATTTGTTTGATGCTTCCTTCGAGAAGGTAAGCATTGTTTTCGCCGAATGTTTGGTAACTGATTTTGAGGTTTTGTTTCATAGGTTCTATATTGCCTTTCTAGATTGGTTTCGTCAACAATTATTTTTGCATCGCTTCTTGGTGGATAGCTTCCACCTTCTCTGCGTGAGCTTCAAGGGTAGCGATAGCCCTTGTAGAGGCATCCTTAAGCTCTTGGCTAGTCTTGTTGAGGTTTGCGATGAGTTGTTCGTATTTACTTAGTTTTTTCTTCATAGAGTTAATTTATCACAGAATAGATTTTCTGCAAGATATTTCTTCATTTAAATTTCATTGATAGGTAACGACTTACAACCGCAGGGAGGATATCTTTATAAGTATATAGTATATAATGGTTTATAAATGCTCGATCTTATAGCAAAACCTGAACGAAAGGATATTTAGAATATAGCCCTAAAGGGGGAGGGGGGTATGTGCCATAATGACCCACCCCATTTTTGAAAAATTTAGACCACCCCTTTTCTCAAAATGACCGTGGGGGTATAAAAATCAATCTCCCCAAACTAATTAAACTATTGTTATATATACTATATTCTATCTATACATACCCTACCCCTTTTTAAAAACTCATTAAAATTTAAAACAAACATATATTCTTTAAGGTAAAAAAATCCAAGGGGCTATTTTTCTCTATAACCCTTTTCCTATATGGGCGCTGTGTAATATAATATATATGAAATTAAACTATAAAACACCATTACTATTACTACTATTAGTAGGATCAGTATCTTACCTATACAAAACAACTCATATAAAAACAATTAAAATTCAACCAAGTATAGAAACTACTATTCTTCTTATTGATAAAAATTCATCAAAATCACCCACGCCCAAGGTTTCAGAGTTTATTAGATCAAGGCCAAATTACCTCGGAGTTGGCTCAAATTGGCAATCTAGATAAGCATATTTATTATGGTTATAGAAAAATCAGAAATTCATAGGCAAAAAGTCTATAGATGTGCTTTAATAGATGGCTATTCTTGTGTCAATAAAAAAACCTATGAAACAATAGATATTCCTTCTCTTGAGAATAAAATATTTCCTGGTTACTGGAAGTGGCTATCAAATATGAAATTAACTCAATACTCAAATAAATGGAATTGTATCAATTATAGTGAAACATTTAAAGTATTTAGTGATATTTATCATGTTTCTAATACAAAATCAAAAGCAGATAGTATTGCAATTGGTACAATTAAATATATCTCTGAATCTAGAGCAGAAAACAATACTCCAGGTCATCATTCTATAAATGTAGGCTTAATATCACAAGACGATAAAATAAAACCTATATTTATTGAGCCTCAAACCTGTAGTATCATAGATCTTAAAGAAAAAGAAATAAGAACAATATACATGTTTAATATATAAATGACTTGACGGCAAGTTAAATACATAGTAATATTACATTATGAGAAAATTAATTATAATCGCTAGTTTGTTAGGATGTGTTCTAAATACATCTTTTGGTGGAAATGTAGAATGCATGATCTGGAATGATGATTTTGGTAATGCAGAACAACATAGAATGAGGACTCTTAAATCTGAGATTAATTATCATCGTATGGAGTATAATACATACAGCAAACCCAAAGTAGAATACAGAGATGTTCTTTTGATGCGTAATGCAGCTCAAAATGCTCAATACCATAAGCAAAACGAATATAGTATCCTAAAGAATAGGCAATTTATTAAAGCTATTGGCTCTCCTCAATTTCAAATCAAAAAATATAACTGCAACAAATGATTAGATATCTATATCTAGTATTATTACTTTGTTTAAATCAAAGTTTTTCTCAAAATAATATAGAAACAGAAACAATCAAATCAGAAGGATACTACTGTGAGATGCAACATGTGCGTCAACTTCCAAGTCTATGCGTAGCTGCATCTGCACAAATGGTTTTAGCTTATTACGGAAAAGATATAGATCAAAAAGATATTAAAAGAAAAGCAGATGGAGTTACTTATAAAGATAATGACCAAAGAATGTTTAATACAACGTTATTTATAGAGTTAATAAGAGGTCTTAAATATTTTAAAATTAATTGGCAATTAAAATTATATGGAATGGATAATGGAAACTCAGGATTAAACTTTATTATAAACGAGCTTAAAAATAAAAGACCAGTTCTAATTGACACTAATGGACACACAGTAGTAGTAAATGGATATTATGAAAAAAATAAATTATTTATAATAACTGATCCAAATATTGAAAGTCCAGGCATTAGAATTATTTCATATCAAGATCTTAGACGCATGTGGAATTCAAAAGGTTATATTAGAGCTTTAGTTAAAACTTAATATGAAAAAATTTATAATATTTTCGTTTTTTATATTTACATGTTCTTTTTCTAATGCTCAGATCAATAAAAGAATTCCTTTAAATTATCCTAACTCTTGTCTTTTAAATAGCATAGTAGCTTACGAAGCTATTAATAAAAAACTAGGCCAACATAATATATGGAGCGAGGTTTTAGGAGCAATTTATTATGAAAATCAGAATGGTAGAAGAGTAAAAGAAGGTCATGCGGTATGCGTATATGAATGGAGAGGAAAATTTTATTTATATGATATTAATAATGGTGGAAGTATAGTAGAAATGGAAGGAGTTGATTTTAATATGAAGAAAGATCCTTTTAAAATGGCAGAGTGGCTTTTTGGACAAGGGAATGTAGAAGCAGCAGAATATTTAGCTAACTAGTGTAATTAGTTTTAATGTTTAAAGTATTATTGGGCTTATCAGCCTTATTCTTAGCCTCTTGTGGAGCTTTCTTTTCTGTAAAAGGAATTGGGCTTTTATTCTCTGGTAGCTTTTGGCCAGCAATTATTATGGCTAGTAGTCTAGAATTTGGTAAAATAATGGCAACTAGCTTTTTATATAGATACTGGAAAAAAATCAATAATATTATCAAAACATATTTAATAACCGCAGTAGTAGTTCTTATGGCTATTACAAGTTTAGGTATATTTGGATTTCTTAGTCAAGCTTTCTACTCAACTAAAAGTAATATAGATGCAATTGAATCTCAAGTATCTTTATTACAAGTTAAAAAAACTTCATTAAAAGATCAAATAGTTTCAAATAATGATAGAGCCAAGACTCTTGTAGATACTCGCAAAAATCAAGAGAATAATCTAACTAAAGCATTAGATCAGTCCACAACTACAACAGTAACCAAATCTGGAGGTTTATTTAGTAGTGATACTCAAGAAAAAGTAATAGATAAAAAATCAGTAGAATTAAAGTCTAAAACTTTAGATACAATGCAATCTAGCATTTCTACATTAGAATCTAATATACAAAAAATTAATCTCAACAACGAGGACTTAAATAAAGAAATTAATAATATTGACAATCAACTAATAACTTTAAACAAACAAATCGTATCATCTGATATTGGCACATATAAATTCATAGCAGAAGCATTTAATGTAAAAATAGAAACTATTGTTAAGTATTTTATATTAATTATAGTAGCAGTATTTGATCCATTAGCAGTATCATTACTATTAGCTTACAACATCGCAGCTAATAGAAAATTCGATGAAAAAGAAGTCGAAGTAGTTAAAGAAATAATCAAAGAAAAAATAATAGAAAAGCCAATTGAAATAGTAAGAAATTTATCTATACCCTTTAAAAGGGGAACAAAGCAAACCCACAATCCAGATCTAGCAGATCCGAATTTAAAATAGCGCGAAATCTTTTTTAAATTTTAAATTTAGTTTAAAAGAATTTACAGCTAAACCTCGGTCAAATCTTTTAATAAAATTTGCACCTTCTTTTGGCATGGCTGCAGTATATTCTTTAGTTTTAGTTTTTACAACTATATGAGAAGGTAATACTGAAACACTCATTAATTTACCTTTCATATTTCTTTTTATAGCTCTAGCTATAGCACAATTTTGAGGATTAGCTTTTTCACCCTCAAATATATTCTTTTCAGTTATGTTTATTGTTTTCTTCACTTTTTATTTCCTCTATTTTATAATCATAATTATCACTATCTTCAGTAATCCATTTGGGGCTATTTTCAGAAGTGTAAATATGAGAATTTATTTTTCTTTGCAACAATAATTCATTTGTTTTTGTTGCGAAGCTTGGATCGAATACTTTGATTCTATTATTAGGTTGTATTGCAAAATTTCCATTATCTAGTTTTATAACGTGACCAGCTTTGTGTTGATCTGGTCTTTGACTAAATCCAAAATTTAATTCATTATAATCACTATGCGCCCAATCAAGAGTAAACAAATAACGACCAGTATATTCTTTACCAGTGCGGCCTTTATATTTTACTACTTTATTTTCTAATAAATAAAAAGTTGTTACTGATATGTGGTAACTAAAACTATCCCAAAGTTCTAATTCAGTTAATTCCATATCTGGAGCATCCTCTTGAGAGCAGAAAGCGCTTATAGGAGCATGCCACCAAATTCCTCCATCTTCCATAAGAAAATTAAAAAGTGGAACTTGACTAGGAAGACTTGTAACACCAAAAATTAAACATTTATATTTTTTATCAAAGCTATCCTCTTGATTCCTTAAGTAGTTACCACGGACGTAACATTCAATTGGGGGTATGTTTGCGTTGAGATATGCCACAGCTAATTTATTTACACTAAATATAAAATCTAGTGTAAACTTATATGTAAGTAGCATGTCTAAAAAACACAAACAAAAAGAAGACAAGTCAGCTCCTGTTCCTCAAAGAGATAAGATTGAAGGGTTCTTGAATATTCGCGAATTACAATGGACAGATAACCAAAAGAAATTTATTCAACTACTTCAAGATAAAAGCACTAAAATGGTATTCTGTAAAGGTCCAGCAGGAACAGCAAAGAGTCTTCTTAGCGTATATGCAGCTTTACATGCTATAAATCAAAAAAAGATTGGCGAGATATTCTACATTCGTAATCCAGTAGAAAGTTCTTCTCATAATTTAGGATTTCTTAAAGGCGATCTTCATAGTAAACTCGATCCTTACCTTCAACCACTAATGGATAAACTTCATGAACTATTACCAAAAGGACAAGTTGAGATGCTACTTAAACAAGAAAGAGTTAAAGGATTACCAGTAGGATTCTTGCGAGGACTTAGTATTAATGCTAGCTATATTATCTGCGACGAAGCTCAAAATTTAAGTATACATGATCTATTGCTTATTACTACCAGAATGGGTAAGTTTAGTAAACTAATTTTAATTGGAGATATTCGTCAATCAGATATTAAAAATAGCGGATTTGAAAAGATATATAATCTTTTTGACGATAAGAAAAGCAAAGATAAAGGTATATGCACATTTAAGTTTGGACGAGAAGATATTATGAGAAATGATATCTTAGCTTATATTATTGAGAAATTTGAAGAACTAGATTAGTTTAAGGTGTAATATAACGTACTATGCCAAGATATTTTAGAGATGATGGATTTGAAACTACAGCTTTAGTTGCGAGTATTCAAACAGCAGGAGTAATTATAGCCGCTCCAGGAATAGGAAAAAGTATATATCTTTTAGGTGGATCGACTCATGCAGATCAAAGATTTGTAGAAACTAACTCAAATGGAGCTTTAATAGTTACATTAGGAGATGGTTCAGCAGATTTCTCTGCAACCATAAAAGTAAAAGAAAATACTGCAATTTACTGTATAGGTGCTAATCCTTGTTCACTTTTTTATTACATTGATGATGTTTAAGGTGTAAATAAGATTATGCCGAGATATTTTAGAGATGATGGATTTGAAGGAATAGCTTCAGTAGTTTCTGCAACTGGTGCTGGGGTTATACTTTCTGGCCAAGGCTCAAGCACAACAACTTATTTACTAGGCGCAAATGCTCATATTAATACGACATTAAGAGAAAGCGGTGTAGCAGGAAATGTAATACTTAATGTGGGAGCTGGCAATTTTAACTTTCCAGCTACTATTGCACTAGATGGAAGTAAAAATATTTATTCAAGTGCTGCAGACTCAGTATCACTTTTTTACTACATTCAAAATAATTAATATTTAGAATAACTTCTTGTTTTAGCATATAATAATGTATGTTAAAAATTTATTGCTCTGAGTGTGGCTCTCCAACTGAATATTCCCTAAATAAACCTAAATTTTGCACAAATTGTGGAAATTCTTTCTTTGGAGCTAAAAAAGAAGAAAAAGTAGCTTTACCAGTACAAATGCAAAAACCAACTATAACTAAAGCTAAAAGACCAAATATTGAACCAGAAGATTATGAGGATGATGATTCTGAAATTACAGAAGTAAATGAAGTGCCAGATATTAATAATCTAGATTTTGATCTTGATATTAATCAACGTAAAGGGGAAAAAATTGGTAATATAATGGGTTCTTCAGAGAAGAATGATTTAAGAAAATATAGGTCTTCAGAAAAAGTAGATAGCAAAAAAGTATTAGAAGATTTCGCAAGAGAAGGTGGAGCTATTCGTCCAGCTGCAAGAACATCAACAAATTCAGCCAAACGTCGTAGAGGACGAAATAATGGCTAAAAAACCCAAGTTTGAAAATTGTATAGATAACATAAATACAGAAATCCTTAAAAGAAAAAATAAGTGGAACTTAACAGCAATTGCTTGGATGGATTTTAGTGATGTTTCTCAAATTTTAAGATTTCATATTTATAAAAAGTGGCATCTTTATGATTCCTCTAAACCTCTTGCTCCTTGGGTAAATCGAATTATAAGTAATCAAATTAAAAATCTTATTCGTAATAATTATAGCAATTATACAAGACCTTGTTTAAAATGTTCTGCTGCAGAAAGTGATGATGGTTGTGGAATTTACAGCAAACAATGTTCAAATTGTCCATTGTATGCAAATTGGGAAAAGAATAAGAAAAGTGCACATGATACCAAACTAACAGTAAGCTTAGAAAGTCATACTCAAGAAATAAATGATATGAAAAATGAAAATTTCAATCTTGAGGCCACAGCACAAAATGTACATAATAAAATGTTTAAAATATTAAAACCAATTGAATGGAAAATTTATCAATACTTATATATAGATGGCAAAGATGATGAACAAGTTGCTAAATTAATGGGATATAGAACAACTGAAAAGAATCGCATGGCAGGATACAAGCAAATTAAAAATCTAAAAAAATCAATTATTATTAAAGTCAAGAAGCACTTGTATAATGGAGACATTGATATTATATGAGTGAAGATATTTTTGTTCTTACAGATGAGCAGCAATTAAAATTACTCACAGAATGGAATAATCGTCCAGATAATCCTCCATCTTTAGCAGAATTAGTTAAACTTGCTTTTGATAGAGATGATCTTGATGGTCGTAGTAAAGAAGGCAAAGCTGTAAAACAATTTCTTGCTTCTAGACATATTAAACCAAGAAAAAGTCATGAATATGAAGCTAAAGGTCTTATAGAATTAACAAACGAACAAAAAGAATACATTAGTAATAATTGTTTAACTATGACTGGTTTAGAAATGGCTAAAATTTTATTTAAAAATGAAGCATTAACTAATTTATGCCAAGAGACTAGAAGTGTTTTGGAGTACATGAAAGTTATTCCAACTAACATTAAATATAATAACACAGAAAATGAAGACGCAGCTTCTGGAGATTACAAGCCACCTCGTAGTGAAGAAAGAATGATAGCAAAAATTAATAAATATGTTATGGATGGTATTGATAAAACTAAAATTACGCATGGTCAAAAAAGAGAAATTACAGCAGTAATTGGTTATATGAATACTCATAGATTTATTCATCAAATTAATCTTTATGATAATGAAAGTGATAGAGAATTATTTGAGAGTAGTTTTATTAGATACACATACAACAAAGCAGACTTAACACAAGAAGAAGTTGACCAATATATTGTTCTTTGTACTGAAGTATTGATATCTTCTAATATTCAACAGACTATTGGAGTACTTCAAAATCAAATTGATATTGCAATTCAAGAAGATGGCAAAATTCCAATGGCAATAGTTGAGGCAAGCAATACCGCAAGAAAAGAATACAACGATTGCGTTAATCGTCAACAAAAATTAAACAATGATCTTAAAGTAAAACGAAGTGAAAGATTAAGTAAGCAAGTAAAAGAAACAGCATCTATTATTAATCTTGTACAAATGTGGAAAGAAGAAGAAAGTCGCGCTAAATTAATTAAAATGGCAGAGATGAGAAAGAAAACTGTAGAAAAAGAAATTGATAGATTATCGTCTATGGACGAAGTTAAATGTAGAATCTTAGGAATTTCAAAAGACGAAATATTAAATGGTTAATCTTATGTCAGTTATTTGCAAAGTAGATGGTAAAGAATTTAAAGATGAAAAAAGCTTGCATCTTGCACTTCGTGGTTATGGTTTAAACAAAGAAAAATACTATCATACTTATTATCCTAAGAAAGATCTTCTTACTGGAGATACTATTAACTTTAAAACTAAAGAGCAATATTTTAATAGCGATTTTAATGATAAAAATAATATGAAGAAATGGCTCAAAGAACAGCCATTAGATAAAGCTCAAGAGTATACCAAACAATTACTAGCCAAAAGAAAAGAAGACAAGAAATTAACATATAGTCCTTGTCAAGTAGAATTGAGAACCATCATGGCTCCGTCCATTATTTCTTATAATAAATTATTTAATGATTATTATGATATTTGCTCTAGTATAGGTTTAGAAAATAAGTTTATACATCCAAGCAATATCATTCATCAATTTAAAAATAAATTAAATTCAAAAGATACCATTTACGTTGATACAAGAGAGCAGAATTGGCTTAAATTTAATATACCTTTTGAAATAAAGACCTTACCATATGGAGACTATACTTGCTCTAATGACAATTGTAGTTGCTTTATAGAAAGAAAAAGTCTTAGTGATTTTATTAGTACTCTAAGCGTTGGTAACCTTCAAAGATTTAAAAACGAAATAACTAAAGCAAAGAAGGATAATGCTTATCTTGTTGTTATAGTAGAAGAAAAACTTACAAATGCATTAAGCTTTCAATATCTTCCTCATATTAGTAAAAAAATTAAAGCAACTCCAGAATTTATATTCCATAATGTCAGACAACTACTTCAAGAGTTCGATAACTTACAATTTCTTTTTGTTGATGGAAGAGAAGAGATGAAAAGAGCTATAGAATCTATTTTTGCTAGTAAATGTTTTTATAAAAAAGTAGATTTACAATTAGCTTATGATATGAAACTTTTATGATATATTGTCCAGATAAATATATAAGAGAAGTCAAAGATGTTAATGCTGAATTATCTCAGCTTAAAGGATTTCTTAATGATAAAGAAGCTAAAATCACTTTAGCAAAATTTCTTAGAGCTAATATTGGATTTACAACAGAACTTATTAGTGGAGTTAAGCTAGCTCCATATCAAGAGTTGCATCTTAAAGCTTTAATGAATAGAAATTTTAACATGTGCGTGTTTGGTCGTGGTTGTGGTAAGTCATTTATGGCAGCAGTATTTTGTTTTCTTCAATGTGTATTTGAACCTAATACTAAAATCTTAATTGCTGGTCCAACATTTAGAACTGCGCGTTTTATTTTTAATAACTTAGAAAAAATTGTAGATAGTAAAGGTGCAGAACTGCTCGCTCAATGTTTTGGAGCAAAAGCTAAAAGAAACGATCAATTTGAATGGCAAATTAATGGTGGCAGTATTGTTGCTATTCCTCTTAATGGTGAAAAGATTCGAGGATTTAGAGCAAACATTCTAGTCCTTGATGAGTTTCTTTTGCTTCCAGAAGAAATTATTAAAAATGTATTAATGCCATTCTTGGTTGCTCCTCAAAACATGAAAGAGCGTATGGAAATTAGAGAATTTGAAGATAAATTAATTAGCGAAGGTCTAATGAAAGAAGATGAGAGAATGGTTTTTGAAAATACTAGTAAAATGGTTGCGCTTTCATCTGCTAGTTATACTTTTGAAAATCTTTACAAGACTTATAAAGAATGGTCTGAAAAAATTGAATCAAAAGAAAAACAAGAAGCTACATATTTTGTTAGTCAAATGAGTTACGAAGCTCTGCCAGAAGAAATGATTGATAAAACAATTATTGAAGAAGCTCAAGCGGGTGGATTTAGTCATAGTAGTTTTATGAGAGAGTATTGTGCCCGATTTACAGATGGTAGTGATAGTTATTTTAATGCAAAGAAAATGGAAGATTGTACTTTACCATTAGGAGAAGCTCCTCATACTTTACTAAGAGGAGATCCAAAGAAAAAATATATTCTTGGCATCGATCCTAATATGAGTGATAGTCCAAATGCAGATTATTTTGCTATGGCTATTTTAGAGGTAGATGATGAAACAGGACAAGGCACATTAGTTCATACTTATGCTGGTTTAGGTAATTTAAAAAATCACGTTGCATATTTATATTATATATTAAGTAATTTTAATATTATTTTAATGATTATAGATAATGCAGGAGCAGATGTTTTCTTATCAGCTTGTAATCAATCAGAATTATTTAAAAAAGATAAACTTGAAATTAAAACATTTGATTTTGATAGTGATCTAGAAGGCGTTGATTATGATCTTATGGTAAAAAATGCTAGAAAAAAATATAATATAGAAGATAAAAAAATAGCTTTTAATCAAGTATTCACAAGTACATTTATTCGTAAAGCTAATGAACATTTGCAAGCTTGTATTGATTATAAGAAAATATGGTTTGCTAGTAAAACTGGTGCATATGAATCTTTCTTTAATAAAGTATTAAATCAAGGAGCAGCAAATCTAGATTTAATTAGAGGCGAAGATAAAAAAGATTGGACTACATTAGATTTTATTGAAAATCAAGATGATTATATATATCAGACTAAAAAACAATGCGCTTTAGTCGAGCATTCTAGTACTAGCCGTGGTACTCAAAGTTTTGATTTACCACAACACCTTAAAAGAAGTTCTTCTGCTAATAAAGCTAGAAAAGATAATTATTCAGCACTTATGTTAGCAAATTGGGCTTTAAAATGCTATAATGATATGATGAAAGAACCAGAAACAATAGAAAGTTCAACTTTTTCGCCTATTATGATCAAATAAAGGTGTAATAATCCACGTAAAATGGCTAAAAAAATTAAAAATAAATCAAAAAATACTAAAAGCCAAGAAATCGTACCGCTAATGGCATCAGCATCTACTTACGAAAGTAAAGCTAGAGCTTCAAGCGATACATCAGTAAGAAGAAATGCTTCAAGTACAATAATTAGAACAGATAGATACAAGAATATTGATGATGGACTTATTCCATTTAGATATTCTACTGGTATTAAAAATGAATCTAATCTTAATATTCGTGATGCAGTAATTCTTTGCCAAAAAGCATATTATAATTTTGCTATTTTCAGAAATACTATTGATTTAATGACAGAGTTTTCAACTAGTAATGTTTACTTTACTGGTGGTAGTTCTAAATCAAGAAATTTCTTTGAAGCCCTTTTCAGAAAAATAAATATCACAGATATTCAAGATAAATTCTTTAGAGAATACTATCGTTCTGGTAATGTTTTCATTTATAGATTTGATACTAAAGTAAAAGATGAAGATGTTAATAAAATTACTCAAACATTTGGCTTAACTAGCTCAACCGCAGCGGTTAATTTACCATCTAAATATATTATTTTAAATCCATCAGATATTCAAATTGCTGGAACTATTAATTTCGCACAAAGAAAGTATTATAAAATATTAACTGATTATGAATTAGAAAGATTAAAGAATCCAAAGAGTGATGAAGATAAAGAAGTATTAAATAGTTTACCACCAGAGACTCAAAAATTAATCAAAGGAAAAACAATTGGCATTTTAACAATTCCTCTTGAAGCAGATAGAATTTCAGCAGCATTTTATAAGAAACAAGATTACGAGCCATTTTCAGTACCAATGGGTTTTCCAGTATTAGAAGATATCAACTGGAAAGCTGAAATGAAAAAGATGGATATGGCAGTTACTCGCACAATGCAACAATCCGTACTCCTTATCACAATGGGAGATACTCCCGATAATGGTGGTATCAATCAAAAAAATCTTGAAGCGATGCAAACTCTTTTTGAAAATCAAAGTGTTGGCCGTGTTTTAATTGCAGACTATACAACTAAAGCGCAATTCGTTATTCCAGATATTGGTTCTTTGATTGGACCACAAAAATATGAAGTTGTAGATAGAGATATTCAAATTGGTTTAAATAATATTCTTATTGGTAGCGAAAAGTTTGCTAATCAAAGTATTAAAGTGCAAGTATTTATTGAAAGATTAAAACAAGCTCGTCAAACATTTATTAATGAATTTCTTGTTCCTGAGATTCGTAGAATTAGTAAAGATCTTGGATTTAAAAATTATCCAGTTCCAAATTTTGAAGATATTGACCTTAAAGATGATGTACAATATTCTAGAATTTATAATCGTTTAATAGAACTTGGCGTATTAACTCCAGAAGAAGGAATTAAAGCTATTGAAACTGGCAGACTTCCAAATGCGGAAGAATCTATTGAAGCTCAACAAAGATTTAAAGATCTTAAAGATCAAGGATTTTATCAACCACTTATTGGAGGAAGTCAACAACAAGCTGGCAGACCAGGAGGTTCAACTGGAACACCACAAAGTACTAAAAATGTTTCTCCAATTGGTCAAGGCAAACAATCCAAAGCTAACGAAGATAAGTTTAGTCTTTCTAAAGTAAAAGAAAACCTTGTTCTTGCTCAAAAACTAGAAGAAGAAGTATCATCTGCTCTTCGTAAAAAACATAATATTAAAAAATTAAGCTATAACCAAAAAGAAGTAGCAGAACAAATTAGTAAAATTATTGTAGCAAATGAAACTCCAGAAAATTGGGTTTCTAAAATAGAAGATTATATTAAACAACCAGTTGATCAAAATCAAGAAGTTGTTGCTAGCGTAAATTCTATTGCTTATGATCACCAAGTAGATAGTTATCTTGCAAGTATTCTTTATCATAGTAAGGTAAAATAATATGCCTAATTTTATAAGAACAAAGCAAATCGATCAAGCTGATTTAAGTGGATTTTTTATTGATACAATAGGTTCTCAAAGTAGTCTACTGTTTAAATATATTTCTGGAGTTACTTTAAATGAAACAGTTCTGTTAACTGGAAATCAAACTATTAGTGGAATTAAAACATTTGCAGAAGGAGTTAATTTAAATAACATAAATGATCTAAGTCTTTCTGGAGTTAATATATCTATAATAAATGGAAATGTAGTTCTAACAAATCCAGTCAGGGCACCTAATCTTGTTTACAATACTGGATTTCAAGATATAAGTGGAAGTAAAACTTTTAAAGATAATGTAAGTTTTGCAGGACAACTAGAGCAAACTATTTTACTCGGGCTAACTACATCTACAGATAATGCAACAAGAATAGGTATTCCAACTGGTTTTAGTCCAACAGTATCAATTACTAGAGGTGGATTATCGCCTGTTGCACATGGCTACGGTATAGTATTTGCAGGTGGCCCTTTAGGAACTAAAAAGGGCTATTTAACTTCTGCAGGAGGAGGCACAACAAGAATCCCCACTGGTTATCAATACGCTACTTTAGATTGGACAAATAGAATTTTATCTGGCGACTGGAGCTGTGATAAAAATATAAAAGTAGGAGATGCGTATTCAGTACTAACAACTGGTGACCAAACTATTAGTGGAATTAAAACTTTTAATAGCGCTCCAATCTTTAGTGGAAATCCATTAATTACTGGCGTAAATCTTTCCTCCTATATTACTACTTCACAAACTGGAAATTTCTACGCTAAGTCTAACCCAAGCGGATTTATAACTGGCGTAGATCTTTCCTCCTATATTACTACTTCACAAACTGGAAATTTCTACGCTAAGTCTAACCCAAGCGGATTTATAACTGGCGTAGATCTTTCCTCCTATATTACTACTTCACAAACTGGAAATTTCTACGCTAAGTCTAACCCAAGCGGATTTATAACTGGAATTAGTAATATAGTTTACAATACTGGCAATCAAATTATTAGCGGAAATAAAATATTTAAAGATAATATACAAATAGGTGATTTTCAAAACGCTATTTTTACAGATTCAGATAATACTCTTATCGTAAGTGGATATCAAAGCACTTTACGAACCCTTAAATTAATTGCAGCTGGTGGCATTTATAACACATCAATAACTTTTGGTCCTGGTGCAGATGGTTTAGTTTTTAATTCCCCTGATTATTTCTTTCGTGATAAAAGGCCAGAAGTACGAACATTAAGTCCTTTTTCTAGTAGACCAGTAGCTTTATTAGATGAAGTTGTTCTTAATACTGGTAATCAAACTATCTCTGGAGTTAAAACTTTTGCTAATTCTGGAGTATTTTCGCTTTCTGGGGCATCAGCACTTAATGTACCAAATAACCCATTATCAATAGTTGGTAGCGGAAATACATACTTACAATTAAATATTCAAAATAGAGCTACAGGAACTGACGCTTCTGCAGATTTGGTAATCACAGCTAATAATGGAACAGACTCAACCAACTATATTAATCTTGGAATTAATAATAGTGGATATAATAATTCTGCATTTACTAATGGAACTGGTTATGATGGTTACTTATTTATTGATGGTGGAAATTTGGATATTGGAACAAGAACTCCTGGAAGAATTATAGAATTTCATGCGGGTGGAACAACTCAAGAAAAAACGATAGCAAGAATAAGTGAGTCTGGATTAAATGTTGTTAGTGGTAATTTAACAGTCAATAATACTGGTGTTCTTTTACAAGGACAAAATAGTTTTATATTAACATTAGCTCATGCAAGTGATAGTACTTTAAATTTAGGACACAATTATTTTGGAAATATGTTTGGAGCTGGAACAGCGGCTTTAAATTCAAGAAAATTCAATGTATTAGAAACATGCGCAGCTAGAAAATTTACTTGGACAAATTATGTCGGAACTGTTGGAACCGCGCCTGGAATAAATGCAACTGGATATTTTATTAATGCTACTAAACAAATTACAGGTACTCTTACAACTGCATTAAGCAATAATAGCGCCAATACTCAACAAGTTGTATATGGCGCAATATCTCCACCCATATCAATATCAGAAGGAGATGAAGTAGCTGCCTCAATTGGTTATATTAGCGGCGGAGTAGGAACGCTTCCAACGGCTGTTCGTAATAATGTTAACATATATTGCTATAACTAATATTAGATTTTAAAAATATATATTATTATAATAATGTGTAATCTTTTATGAAAACTATGCTATCTAAAATATTTGGCCCAAATTGGAGATCTAGCTCATCTGGAATAGCCACAGTTGTAGCAGTTTGTACTGCAATAGCAATTCATTCTGATCCTTCATTAGTAGCATTTCTTCCAGATCAAGCAGAAGTTTATATTTTAGGAATTTCAAAATTAGTTGCAGTTGTATCTGGTATAGTTTTTGCACTAACAGTAAAAGATGCAGCAGTTACTGGCGGAACAGTAGCTCAAACAAACGAAGCAAAAGATAGAACAAATGGAGAAAACATATGAATAAATTACAATTAGCCGCAGTTGCTCTTTTGAGCGTATTTCTTGGTGCTTGCGCCACAACTCCAACTGGTCAAGTTGATCCAGCAACAAGTGTTTCAAATGCACTACCATATGTTAAGCCAGCAGTTGTATTAGCTTGTACTGTTGTTCTTGATCAAGCTCTTTCTCCAAATGATCGCGTAGAAAAAGCTAAGATGATTAATCATGTTGCAGCAATCGTAGAAGGATTAACAGTTGGAACTGCTCCAACTCCAGAACAATTACAAAAAGCTTTAACTGATTATCTTCCAGCAGAAAAAACTCATTGGGCAAATTATGTTACTGTAATCAAAGATCTTTATGCTCAACAATTTGCAAGATTAGATGGCAATACCGCACTTGCAATCAAGGTACTTAACGCTATTGCATCTGGATGTAAAGATGCTACAGCAAGTTACGTAGAGTAATTATGCCAACTGGAATACTTCAAGCTTTACTCTCTGCAGTATCTGGAATATTCTCAGCAATCAATAACGTATTCGGCGCTAAGAATACAAAAGAAATGAAAGAGCGTCAAGAAGCTCAAAAAGAAGTTAACCATCAAAGTGAAATAGAAAAAGAAGTACAGGAGAAAAATCTTGAAGAAGTTCGCAAGCGTATTAGTTCTTAATCTTGTTTTAATTGGTTGTGCGACTGTAACGCCAAATAAAATAGAAGATGATAAATCTTCTTATGATGCAACTACTCCAAAACAATATCAAAAAGATAATGGTGGATTAATTTCTTTTGTTGGAGATGATGCATTAATTACTTCTCAAGCGCGTGAACGATATAATAATTTAATTGGTATGTATAAGATCAAATTTAAAAAAGAAAAAGCAATAGAACTAAAAACTGATTCTGGAATTAAACCTTATAAGGATAGTTTCGGTAACGAGTTATTTTTAATTAACAGCGAACATCTTGTTTATTTTGGAGTTCTTAATAGTTGGTTAAAAGAAAAAGTACCTCAAGATAATATACTAGACAAGACCATAGATAAAATAAATAATTAAATTATATGCCTACTTATTCGTATGATGCAGGATCACAATCTTATTTTGTAACTGGTGGTTGTGGTGATGCAACTATAACTATACCAGATACACATAATGATGGAAGTAATGGGGTTCGTCCAGTAACAAGAATTAATGCCAGCGCTTTTCTAAGTTGCACAAGTTTAGTAACTCTTATAATAGGCAACAATATAACAACAATTGGGGCTTCTGCTTTTAAAAATTGCAGTAATTTAACTTCAGTTAAATTTCCTACAAGTAGTTTAACAACAATTGGTAGTAGTGCATTTTGGGGAACTGGATTGATTAGCGTAGCTATCCCAAACTCTGTAATAAGCATGGAAGATAGTATATTTGTAAATTGTACTAGTTTAGCTAGTGCTACTTTACCGATCAATGGAACTATAACTATAGTTCCTCAAGGAACATTTGTAAATTGCACATCATTAACATCAATAACTATACCTTCAAATTATACTGAAATTTCACAAGATGCTTTTATTTTTGCTGGATTAAAAACAGTAACTTTAAATGAAGGTCTTCAGGATATTGGTATTCAAGCTTTTTATCGTTGTCCATTTGAAAATACTTTAACTATACCAGATAGCGTTGTATTATTAAGAGAAAGAGCATTTGAAATAGCTGGACCAAGTTCTACTGCAATTAAATTTAATATTATAATTGGAACTGGCGTAACAGATATTTTAAGTCATTGTTTTTATAATTCTAATGTTACAAATATTACTTTCAAATCTCCAAGTAGTTTAGATTCTATTGGTCCAGGAACATTTGCTCTTTGCGATAGATTAACAAGCTTATATCTTCCAGATTCAGTTACTAAAATAATAGCACAAAGTATGGATCCTAATAATTGTGGTGTTTATCCAGATCCACCTTTTTATCGTGCATTATCAAATCCTCCTTCTTATACTATTAATGCAACTTTAAGAATTGGAGATAATTTTACTTATCCACCAGTGTATATTGATTTTGGGCGCAAAAATTATGGTGTTTGTGTTCCAACTTACGCTTCTGGATCATTATCTAAATTAGCGGATATATTTAGTGGAACATATTGTGCTAATGTTATATTTGGAAAATCTGTTACAGGTCTTAATGATACTTCTTTTATTCCATTCACTTTTATATCAGGATACTATATGACTTTTGAAGGAAAAATATCATCAATAGGATCAAACACATTTAGTTATCAAGGTTATGCTGGTAGATTCGCACCACCTTCTGGAAATATAGTTTTTAATGATTTTAGTGATCCATTTATTCTTGGAGACAGTGCATTTAATTTTAGAGATAAAATTATTATTAACCCTCAAACTACAATAAGGATAAATTAAAAATGGGAAAACTTAATACTAACACAGGATTTGGCAAAATTATTTTAAAAAATTTTTCAAATTCTATAGATTATAATGGTCCGAATTTAATACTTAATCCTAAATTTAATCAAGAAAATTATTATCCATACGATGGGCTGGATTCAAATTATAATGCGGTTGGATCTGATGGTTCAGTCATTATGCGTTCATACGCACATAATTCTCCTCTTAGATACTGGAATGGAACAGATAATACTTTATTTCGTAAACAATTTCATAAAATTAATTCTTCTTATGATTTATTACTATATGATGCTCCATTACAAAATAGAACAATGAAAATTATGCCAGTAGGCAGGAAATTCGCTGATCTTAATACAAATGATAATCTTATCCGAACAATCTCTAGCTCTTACAATATTGGATTTGATACAGATTTAACTAGTTGGACAAAATACTCAGCAGAAGCCTTAACCGCAGCATATGTTCCCATAGCAGTACCAAGTAGAGACGTAACAACAGTAAATTTTGGTTGCTACGTTAGAATAGATAAAAACAATCAATTAAGACCAAAAAACTTTGGTGGTATTTTTATCAATTTTAGAAAATCAAATTTTAGAAGTTACGTAAATTATATTGCAATTTGTGGTAATGAAGTGCCAAATTTATTAGGAAATGATAATCCATATACAGTATTTAGAACCGATTGGAGTTCTAATGCAACTTGTCAATGGGTTGGACCAAATAATTCAAAAGTTAAAGTAAAAAAATTATCTCAAGTTTATCAAGATGATACTTATGATAATTGGAAATTATTAACTGGATCTGCTGCAATTCCTACATTTTCAACATCAGATAATGATAATGCAGATAGTAGAGCACAGTTTGTATCTTTACATATGTATTTAGCAGAAAGTTTTGTTTATTTAAATAATAATGATGACGCTGATACTGGACCAATGTTTTTTTATAATCCATATCTTTATTTTAGTTAAAATATATGCTTTCAAAAAAATCTCTTGATCTTATTTTAGAATTTGAAGTTGGTGGTGGAGAAAACTATTATAATAAATTTTTAAAAAATCCAGCATGGCCAGGAGAGCAAAGCGGAGTTACAATTGGCGTAGGTTACGATTTGGGATATGTAAATAAAACAGAATTCACAAATGATTGGAAAGAATTACCTCAAAAAGACTTTGACAGATTATATAAAGTAGTTGGTATAAAAGGCATAGCCGCAAAAGATCTTATTAGAGGATTAAAAGATATATCTATTCCTTGGGATCTTGCTCTTAAGGTATTTAACAATAAAACAGTAACTAAATTCTATAACTTAACACAAAAAACTTTTCCTAATTTTGATAATCTTCCAGAAGATGCAAAAGGCGGATTAGTTAGTCTTGTATTTAATAGAGGAGCAGCTTTAGAAGGTGATCGCCGCCGCGAAATGAAATTAATAAGAGATGGTATGAAATTAGTATCCTCTTATGATCAAAAAGCGTTAACCTTTATAGCTAATCAAATAAGAAATATGAAAAGAATATGGGCTGGAGGAAGTATTGAAAAGGGCATGAATCGCAGACGAGATGCTGAAGCTAAATTAATAGAAGATTCGCTAAAGGTGTAATAGTTACTATGAGGAAACTAATATTAATATTGCCGTTATTTTTATTAATAAGTTGTTCAGAGCCAAATTTTGATAGCAGAGAATTACCAACAAAATATCCAGAAACTCCAACTATGGGCTCTGCTGATGATGTGTCTAAAGAATTATATAAGAAATAATTAAAATTAATTAAAAATCTCTTCTCTGTAAGTGTATATTATATATAGAATGAATTATAATTCTGAACAATATGGCTTTGAATCAAACGCCAAAAGAAAAGGCCCAAAGTCTGCCGCTCAAACTCCAGCAAAACCATCTGAAAGACGCAAAGGATCATCTAAAAATAAACCTGGCAGTGCAGGAACAAAGAGCGATAAAGCAATTGAATTTTCTAAAAAAGTAATTGAAGCTCTTAAAAATAAAGTTAAAGAACACAATAGTAAAAATAAAAAGAAAGTAACTCTTGGTCAATTAAAAAAAGTATATCGTCGTGGCGCAGGTGCATTCTCTTCTTCTCATAGACCAGGAATGACTCGTGGTGGCTGGGCTATGGCACGCGTAAATATGTTTCTAAAAATGGTAGGTGGTGGCAAAGTAAAAGATTCTTATAGAAAAGCTGATAGTGATATTGCAAGAGCCTCAGTTTCCAACTATGAAATAGAAGCTAATTTTGAACCAGACGATGAAGATTTTGCTCAAGCAGAAGAAGATTTAAAAAATTATGATTTAAATGATTTTGAATTTAATGATATTAATGAATTATATCTCGATGATGAGGAAGATGGTGTAATTTATGGATTCGATATAAATATAATATAAATTATGAAAAAACAAACAAAATTTTTAAGTACATTTTCTAATATTAAAATTAGACCAGTTGTTAGTGAAGAAAAAGATAAGTATCTTTCAGTAGCTTCACTTGAAAAATTAAAGAAATTCTTGCCTGATATTAACACAGAAGATAATATTGATCTTCTTCCTGTTGCTTTTGATGCCTGTGTTGTTAATAGAGTTAATAAAAATGGTGATGTTATAGATGGCGAAACTGCCGCTAAGATTACTAAAAATTTTATTAATAAGCCAATTAATGTAGAACATAATAGAAATCAAGTAATTGGATGTATATTATCTGCTAGCTTTAGTAAATTTGGAAGTAACGAGAGTTTATCTTCTGAAGAAGTAGCAAGCATGAAACAACCATTTAATATCACACTTGGTGGTGTTATTTGGAAAGTTGTTAATAAAGAATTAGCAGACCAAATTGAAGAAAGTAATGATCCTACTAGCAATAATTATATGAGTATAAGTGCTAGTTGGGAGCTTGGATTTAATGAATATAATATAGTAGTTCTTGATGAAAATGAGAAAAACATAGAAAATGGCAAGTTTATAACTGATGAAAAAGAAATCGAAAAGATGGAAAGCTCATTAAGAAGCTTTGGTGGAAGTGGAAAAATTTCAAATAATAAGTACGTTTATAGACAAGTCTTGGGTAAAGTTGTCCCATTAGGTGTGGGATTAACATTAAATCCTGCAGCTGATGTGCAAGGAGTAGCTGTTCAAACAGAAGAAAAAGCTCTAGATATTCAAGAGAATAAATCTTCTATTGAAATGCTTAATGAAAATAATATTTCCCAAGAAGCTGATTTAAATGTAAAATTAGAGAGGATATATATGAAAATAACAAAAATTGAAGAAATTACAGATTCTTTGCTTAGTCAAGTAACAGCTAGTTCTGTTGTTGATTTTATTGCAGAGGAAATTAAAAAAGTTAGCGATCAATTCGTAACAGAAAAAGCTGAAAAAGATAATGCTGTTAAAGCTGCAACTGAAAAATACGAAGCTGCATTTGCTGAACAAGAAGTTCTTAAAAAGCAACTAGCCGAAGTTAATGAAAAACTATCTGCTATTCAAGCCGAACAAGAATCTAAAGCTAAACAAGAAGCATTCACCCTCAGAATGGCTGCTCTTGATGAAGAATTTGAATTGAGCGATGAAGATCGCCAAGTTCTAGCTGCAGATATTAAAGATTTAGACGAAGAAGCCTTTTCTGCTTACAAAAACAAAATGTCTATTCTCATGAAAGAGAAAAACAAAGCTGCTAAAAAAGCTGCTCAAGAAAAAATGTCTAAACAAGATATCAAAAAAGATTTAGAAGAAGATGTTAAAGACAAAGGAGTTGATGAAAATAAAGAAGATAAAACTGGTAAAATGGTAAAAGCTTCTGTAGAATCAACTTCAGAAATTTCTACAACCCAGGAGGTTGTCGAACAAGCTGTTGATAATGGATCAAAAGCTTCCACAGAAATACCAAATTCAGCCCCTGCTGCAGAGCCAACCGTACAAGAAAAGTACGCTAAAGCTTTTAGCTTGGATGGATTTGAATTCAGAAAATAAAATAAGGAGAAAAATATATGGCACGTAATTTAAGACCATTAACACAATACGACGAGAGGGAAGTTATCAATTTCTTCGCTTATAGCGGAGATAGTACTCTTGTTCGTAAAGGCACTGCAGTTAAAATCGCAGGCGCTGGCTTCAAAGCCGATTCAACAAATCCAGTAGAAATGCTAGGTGGACCTGGCGCTTCTTACACAAACGTAGTATCACAACGTTATGGCGCAGTACCAAAAGTAGCTGCTGCTGTTTCTGGTGATAAAGTCATTGGATTCACACTCATGGATATTCGTGAAACTGACGAAAATGGTGAGAAATTAGTTTACAATCCTCGCAAAGCTGCTGAGATGAACGTAGTTATCAGCGGACAAGCAGTTCCAGTTCTAACTCGTGGAATAGTTCTTTATAGTGGACTAGCTACTGGTTCAGCTGGCGATAATGTTTACCTACATGCTACCGTAGCTGGTGATTTGTCAACCACAAACACTGGTGGTACAAAAGTAGGAAAGCTTCTTGGTGATCTCGACGCTAATAACGTCGCTCTTCTCAAGATCGAACTCTAATTTCAATAAAGGAGAAATTTAACATGAAATTAAAATTAAAAAATACCCCAGAACAAGTTGAGCTAATCAAAGCTATGGGTAGCAGAGATGCTAACGTAGCCAGAGAAGCCAGCCAAGCATTTGCAGCATTTATTGGCCCAGTCGTTAGCAAAGTTCTAATGCAAGCTGGTACTGCTAGTGCAGTTTACAGTGATCTTCCTTATGACGAAGATGATAATCCCTCTATTCCTCTCGACCTATGGGTTGGTGAAGGTGAAGGATATACAACTGTATGGAGCCAAAACGTAGCAGGTGGTCTTCCAACTTCTAACGTTGAAGGTTTCAGTGAATTGAAAGTTGCAACCTATCGTTTGGATAGTGCAGTTTCAATGCTAAAAAGATATGTTCGCCGTGGCCGTCTTGATGTTGTTAGCAAAGCCGTAGAGCGCATGACCAACGAAGTTCTCGTAAAACAAGAACGTAACGCTTGGGCAGTAGTTCTAAGAGCACTAGCAGAAGCTCGTTCTTCTTCTATCACTGCTCCAACTGGTGTTCCAACTAACGCTCACATTACAAGAATCACTGGTAACGCATTAACTCTTGGTGGCTTGAATAATTTAATCACCCTCGTAAAGAGAATTAATAGCTCTTATGCTGGTGGTTCAACTGATAGTTCTTATGGTCTAACCGATCTATTCGTAAGTCCAGAGATCAAAGGTGATATCCGTGCATTTGCTTACAATCAAGTAACAAATGCTACCACAGATCTTCCAGCTGGTGTTCGTGAAGAAATCTTCCGTAACGCTGGTATCCAAGAGATCTATGGAATTGCTATCCATGATATGGTTGAATTTGGTGTTGGAAGAAAATACAATACCCTATTCAATAGCTTCTATGGTGGTACCGAAGGTGGCAGCACAAACTTCGAAGAAGCTAATACCACAGATGGTGACGAAATTCTAGTTGGTCTTGATCTAACTAAAGATGCATTTGTTCGTCCAGTTGCTCGCAATAGCGAAACTGGTGGAACATTCACTGCTCTTCCAGACGATCAATTCGTAACTCGCGCTGACAAAGTTGGATTCTATGGATCCCTCGAAGAAGGCCGCGTATGTCTAGATGGTCGTGCAGTTGCAGGACTAATCGTAGCCAACGACTAATATTTAAATATTAGAAAATTGAAAAGCCCAAGGGTTCATCCCCTTGGGTTTTTCTTTTTATTAGACATCTTATATTTATTACTATATAATAATACAAGGAGAATATTATGCCACGTAAATCAAATAAACAAGCTAAAGGTCAACTAGATAACTTAAATCAAACTCACGGAAAAGTAGAGAAACCACTTACTTTAAATCAAGTATGGGGAGATGATGGTAAGAGTAAATATGGCACTCTTGATGTTGAAAAATATTCTGATTATTTAAATGATTTAAATAAAAGTGATCTTCAAGCTCATGCAGTAAAGATTGGATTAGTTCCAATTGATGATAGAAATTCTCTTGTAACAAGATTAAAAAAAGAATTTAATAAATACGCTTCTCAATATTCTGCAAGAGCACTTCCAACAAAAAAAGATATTTCTAAAGCTGCAAAAGATATTCTTTCAGAAGGTCGCTAATTTTATTTCGATAAAATAATTGTTCCGTGTAATATTTTACATGGCAACATCTTATAATATTACTGGGTATCAAGGCGACTATTTACAATTAACACTAAATTTAAAAGACAGTAACGGAGCAGCAATTAATCTAAGCGGTTATGGTGTGCGTGGACAAGTTCGTACTAGCTATGGATCAACAGGAGTTTTATTGGATTTAAATCCAACCATATCTGGAAATGGTTTGAGCGGTATAGTTTCAATTAATATTAATTCATATATTTCACAAGATATTCCAGTAAGTGATCATATCTATGATATTGAAAGATATCCATCTGGAATATTAACTGGAAATAGTATCAAATTAATGCGAGGAAAGTTTACAATTTTACCAGAAGTAACGAGATAATTTTATGGCAGATATTACTGTAGATGTTAATTTGCCTAGCACGATTAGTGTTGATGTAACATCACCAACTCAAGCTTTAGCTACTAATATTTCAATTCCTGGACCTCAAGGACCAAGAGGAGAAAAAGGTAATCCAACTACTATTAATAATTTATCAGCAGAAAATATTATTATAACTGGTGCTAATGGCAATATAGTTTATACTACTGGACTTAATACAATTTTTATTTCTGGTAATAGTGGATATTTTCAATCAGCAATAAATAATTTAACAACTAATTTAAATTCAACTGGCGCTAATTTAAATACTTCAATAAATAATTTAAGTGGATTGTTTACTGGATATACTGGAACTTTAGACGCAACTTATGCAACAGATTCTCAATTAAATTCAACTGGTA
>Ga0214919_10002750_pt1 | contig 27264 bp, 27 predicted proteins | sample LL1503_MetaG_FD_177994 | JGI IMG/M metagenome (GOLD analysis project Ga0214919, IMG submission 177994) | Freshwater microbial communities from Lake Lanier, Atlanta, Georgia, United States - LL-1503 | ecosystem: Environmental > Aquatic > Freshwater > Lake | place: USA: Georgia | collected...
GAAAAATAAACCCCAACTTGTTAAAAAGCATGCCTACCTTCTTTATTATTATGGTCCTCTTCTTGTCTTGTTTCTCAATATTTTTCTGAAAAGTTCTTCAAAAATGTTGATGTAAATAATGTAAATATTGTAAAATAATGTAAAAAGCTTTTGCTTATTGCTCCCCTTCATCCCATTTATTGGCATCATACCCGCCTCGGCATAAGTAGGATTTACAATTATATTTCTGTTTCTTCATTAAAGTTTCAGGACTCTGCAAGGGATAAGGTCCTTCACATCGACTGACTTGAGCTTCCAAGGCTTTGGCTCGGGGATACGAAACTTGGAAATGAATGGAATCATTGTAGTTATCCAAGGTATTATAACTGTTATCTGAATTAATATCCGGGGTGGAAACCGCCATTTGGGGTTGGTAATTATAATTCTGATATTCCTCTTCCATCTTCTTCTTTTCCGAAAAAGATGAATCCAATGAATTATCGTTTGTCGCCTTTATTGTTTCTTCAAAAGTCTTTTCAAAAGTCTCTTGAAAAGCCTCTTTTGTCTCTTTTTTCTTTGAATTCGCAGAATGGCCAAAGAACATCCCCACAAGGAGTAGAACCACAATTCCAATATTCACAAAGAGGAGTAGTTTTTGACTGGAAAATTCAGAAAAAAACAAAAAAACTTGTGGAGGAGTCGTTTTCTTCATTTTACTTTATTCTTTCTTCTTTCTTCTTTTCTTGAAAAAAAAATTAACTTTAAAAAAAAATATCTACAAAATCACAAGTCGCCAACTTTCCTTGTTTCTTTCCTTGTTTCTTTCCTTGTTTCTTTCTTTGTTTCTTTCTTTTCATTTTTTATCCAACAAAGACAGATAAAAAATGGTAAAAATTTATAATAATTATATTCGAAAAATATTTTTTGATAATCATCAAAAAATCTTGTATTATTTTTTTTATGTTTAGTATTATTAAGATAAAGTATAAAGTATAAAGTATAAAGTATACCTCTATACATCCAAATATCCATATTATATCTATACAAATATGACTTCCGTTCCAGGAAATAATGGGACCGTCAGTTGTCGACAATGGTGCTTAATGAATAATTATTTAACTTCCACTAATTCGAATAAAGATACAGTTTCTGGTTATACATCCAACGGTGTAACTTGTTATTGTGATTATAAAGATCAAGCCGTCGCTTTAACTGGAAACAATGGGACAATTTCATGCAACGCATACATTGACAGGGATTATATTTCTCAGAACTACACTTTCGTAGCCGCATACTATAATAACACTAAAGTGGGTGGTAATACTGCTCCCGGGCTGAGCACCGTACAAAATGCTTGGCCTGCTTTTACTTGTTATGTCACTACTAATACTACTACTTCCTTTTAATTCATTTGAATTCCTTTTAATTCATTTTATAGGTGTATTGACAATCGAAACAACGAGCAAATACGGTACTTCCTTCATCACTTCGTCGAGTTTGTTTGGAGAAGGAAAAGGTGCGTTTGCTTTTACATCGACGACATTCCAAGACGCCTTCTTCGATTTCCGGTGGTTTTTGGATAAAATCATCTTGTTCTTTGAAATGTTGTTGAATATTTTCAAAATTTGGATGGTCCCAAATGACCGAATGTTGACGCACCATATCACAAACCACATTGGGTAAATGACAGAAATGCATTTCACAACTCAGTTCGTAGTACAAGTATTTTTTCCACTCTTCCTCCCCTTCACATAATAAATCCACCTCTTTCTCCACTTGTTTTCGTTCCGAGTCCGACGGTATCCATGAAAGCATCATGGATACCCTTTCCTTCTCTTCCTCCTCTTCTTTTGTTTTTGTCAAGCAAATCGTCGACATCAAACCTTTTTTGAATAATTTGAATAATTTGAATAATGATGATAGCTAGTATACCTCACAATTTTTTCATTTTTCATTTTTTTGTTTTATTTTTTATTTACCTATATAAACAAAAGATTTCCCAAACTTTCTATGCAATCCCCATCCACCCAAAAAATATCTACCATGGATAACACTACAACCGATAATAAAATTAACAATAATGCATCCTTCTTTTCTCGTCTCTTCAATCCTATCCACCAACAAACCGTGGTTCCCGTCCAATCCACTCCTGTTCAATCACAAATGATTCAATCAACACCCCCTCCTCCTCCCCTCTCCCCTATCCTACCTATCCCCCCTATCCCCCCTATCCCGCTTATGCCCCCAGTTCCCTCTGTACAACAACAAAAGCAACAACAAAAGCAACAAAAACAACAACAAATTATTACACCTCAACAACAAAAGCAACAAAAGCAACAACAAAAGCAACAACAAAAGCAACAACAAAAGCAACAAATTATTATGCCTCAACAACAAAAACAACAACAAAAGCAACAACAAAAGCAACAACAAAAGCAACAACAAAAGCAACAAAAACAACAACAAAAGCAACAACAATATCCTTCTTTTTCGATTCCGTTAACACAAACGGCGTCGAGTTTCCAGCAGACGGTGACTCGTCCTATTACCGCTTCTTCTTCCGAAGAGGAAATGGTATCGAATGTATCGGAGCAAATGCAAAAGAATATCACGGTAAGAAAGAAAAAGGTGCCTAAGAAGAAGGTCGATAAGAGTGTGAAAAGCAAAGACTTGATGAAGACCAAGATGGAATTATTGAACAAGGTAGGAAATGTGTACAAGAAGATGAACGAAAATTATCATGCCGTGGAAAATCATTTATCGGCGATTCAAGAAAAATTGGCCTTGAGCACCACCAATAGTTCCATGATAACTTCCTCCCTCGGCCCTCTTTACTCTCAAGCCAATTCTAGGTTGATGAACCAAGTATCGACTCTGCGAGCCCAAGTCGAACAACTGAAACGCCATTGTCTCCAAAAACAACAACTTCAGCAACGACAAATCAAGTCCCTTGAAAAACAACAACAACAACAACAACAACAACAAATCGCCCCTCTTTTGGTACAACAACAACAAAAATTAGTACCCGAAAAAACAAATGTTCAACAAGAAATCGAACAACTTTTGAACAAGGCTTTGAAAAAAGTCAAACAATCCAAACTGTAAATAAATAAAAATACAAAAATACAAAAATACAAAAATTTTTTAGTTTTCTTTTTTGTTGAAGGAAAAAAAGAAAAAGGGTACACATGACTTAAGGTTTTTTAAGTTTTTTAAGTTTTTTAAGTTTTTTATGATTTTTAGGATTTTTGGGTTTTTTGGGTTTTTTTGTGTGATACTTTACATACATTGTTTTTCACATCAAATGTTGTTCCAGAGGGACAACAGAAACAATTGGAACCGGATTGGTTGATAGAGGAACAGTTCAAGTCTTTGGACCCACCTTCTGTCCACCGATTGGAAACAAAGGCGCATACTCCATTGTCAAACTTGGTAGTGCACAAATCTTGACAAGTGGTAAGAAAAGGTTGGCCAGCTAAATACCCAGCATTTCCAGCGACATAGAGTGGTAAAATATTCGAAGATTTTTTATTTTTGGTCGGAGCCTCGGTCAAAAAAAGAGAGGGTGTAGGAGTTGTTTTTGATGGTTTTTTCATAAAACAAATCAATAATTCAATAAATCAATAATAAAATATGTTGATATCTCTCTCTACTCTTATCAAAGAAAACTAAAAATCAAAAAAATCTAAAAAATCTAAAAAATCAAAAAACTAATATAAATAATTATCCAGAATAGATTAAATCATTTGAAAAGATAAAAAGATGAATTGTTCCAAAGGGGTATGTTATTTGGACAAGTCGATGAATAATAACAACAATAATAATAACGATGAAATAAAGAAACAGGAACAGAAAATAAAGTTATTGAAAGAGTTTCAAAGTCAGTTGGTGGGTTTTATGGATGAACTGATTGAGCAGTTTCCGAATGTGAGTGAGTTTGTGATTGGTCGCATATTTATCAAGGACCAAATTCCGGCACAGGATTTATTAGGACGTTTCATTCGAGATTTGTTGCCTCTCAAAGAACAAATCGAAAAGAGGGATGAAAACTTTTTTCTTCAAAATTCATTACTCTATACCAAAGGAAATGTCTCTTCGGAAAGAATCGATAAATTCAAAGAGTTGTGGATGTCCAAAGATTTGGACAAGGAGGACAGGGAAGTCATTTGGAAATGGATGGACGTCTTCGTACAAGTCGCCTCCAAATACCATAAAAATTTTGGAAATATCGAAGGGTGGTAATATTGGTAATATTGGTAATAAAGTCGATTTTTATTTATTTTTTTTGCTTTTGCTTTTGTTGTTGTTGTTGTTGTTGTTGCTGTTGTTGCTGTTGTTGTTGGGGAAATAATTGAGATAAATCAGTATAATCGAACGAATCGGAAGAATCATCGGAAGAATCGGGGTAAAACATGGTCGCTTGCTCTTTTAAGGATGTTTTGGTTTTTTTGCATTTTTTATTTTTTATGAAAGAGTCCAAGGTTTTTTGTAAATATCGGATATCTTTCCATTGTAAACTCATTAAATCCTCTTGTTGTTTATGAACGAGGTCAAAATGAGTGAAGAGGTCCCGTGTATTTTCTTCCCACTTGGATAAGAAAGAGACGGACGAAGTAGAATAATGTTGTTGACATTGCAAGATTTGCAAAGATAAATCAAGAATTACTTTTTGATTGGAAACAAGTTGTTCCAATTGTTGAACGGAGACAATCAAACGTGAATCCATTTCTTGTGCATTCGAAACAGTATACTCTTTTGATGAGAATGGATTTTTGAGAATTTGAGATTTCAACTTTTTCATATAGGTTTCAAACAAACGTTGTACCATATACCTACGCTTCGTCTCTTTTTTCTTTTGTTTGTTCTCTTTTATTGAATCCACCGGCAAAACAGGAGACGAAGAAGACCAAAACCAACCCATCTTTTTTTAAAATTAATTTATAAATTTATAAATTAATTAATTTATAAATTTTAAAAAAAAATTTTTTCTATTAAATCTAATTTCCTTACTTTCCAAGTAAGAAAAGAAATCCCTCACCGCCACAGGGGCTCGAACCCTGGACTTTCGGCTTAAAAGGCCGACACTCTACCGACTGAGTTATGGTGGTTCCTATTTTTTATTCTTTAAAGTTATTCTTTAATCATTCTTTACATGTATTTCCTCCAGAAAGCACATTTACAAAGTTGTCTTTCCTTCATCGGAAAAGAAAGAATGATGTCCATGAAATCATCCTTTTCTTATAGTTTTCGATTTATTTAGATTGATTTTGATTGATTTTTGGAAAAAAAATAAACAACATATATTATATATATGTTGTATAAAAGGTATATTTAAGGTATATTTAAGGTATATTTAAGGTATATTTAAGGTATGTAAGGGTATGTATGGGTATGTATGTAAGATATAGATGAATAAATTGAAAAACTTTTAATGAAAAATGGACAATTTGTAGAGCTTTTCGATAATCATATTTTTGAATAAATAAGAGGTTAAACATGGAGTATGATAATAGGAATTCAAAATACGAATCGTCCATTTTTTTTGTCTCAAGATTTCCAACAACCCGTCTGGCATTTTTTCAAAAAATTTATATAACCTTCTTAACGTCCGTGGATATACTATCAAATTCATATCCATTTCATCATAATGTTTTAAACCATGTTCTATTCTCAATTCGATGGTCTCTACGCACGACAAAAGTTGGGGGTCATAAAGAGTATACCAAAAATCATTCTTTGACCTATTTTCTCTTTTCTCTAAAAAAAATGGAAAAACAATTTTATACCGATCCTTATTTTTATCTAAATAACAATTCATGACCTTTCTATGCCACTCCCTATTCAACTCTCGAAACTTTAACTTTTCTTTCCATCTAAAGAAAGATTGAATAGAAAAAGTAATATCGTCTTCCGGACAAAAATAGGCCTCTTGTTTCATATTTTTACCCTTTTGAATGATGATTTCTTCTTCTTCCATTCAAATTTCACTTTTTCCATTCTTATTTTTAAATAAACTTTTTAAGTTTTTCCGAAGGAAAAACCCAAAAAGTTTGCAAAAAGTGTTTATGCAGTAGACTAGTGCAGTAATGTTCGGAAAACCCCAAAAAGTTTGCAAAAAGTGTTGGTGCAATAATTAAGAACGTTTTGCGAACTTTTTGGATAGTAAATTGGGTAGACTCTTTGGAAAATTCCCAAAAATTTGCAAAAAGGGATGGGAAAGAATAAAAAATGGCTTGGGGAAAAAGAAGGTATTCTTAATTACGGCACTATTTACTGCATAAACACTTTTTGCGAACTTTTTGGGTTTTTCCTTCGGAAAAACTTAAAAAGTTCATTGCATGACGACAATCCATGCATCGAATACTAATCGGATGGAGCTATTTCGAATCATAAATGGGCTGGTAAGATAGCAATAAGGTAAATATCCATATCCGGCATTCCCCCATTTGTTTCCCCATGAATTTAGAAATTGGAATTGTTGTTGGACACTATCATATCCTGTAATCAATATACAGTGCCCCCCTAAAAATGTCTGTGCACTGGTTGGATAAGGCACCACCCCCGTTTTTGACGTCTGTGCACTTTCGAATCCAGAAAAGACATAGATTCCTATCATGATTGGTTTTCCAGAGAGTAGTGCACTTTCAAATTGGGAGGGAATGATGCTGACCGACATATAATTCGTACCTACCGGTAAAGGTATTATTTCATCCAAGGCCGATGCTGGAGGTTTTTGGGTAAATTTCGAAATATCATACGGCCAATCCACTTCCGGACAGATTCCAATCTTGCACATGACTTTCACCGCATCTTTGACCGTTGCCCCCGAGTCCTTATCCGTATTTCCCTGCAGACTACGTTCGTACCAGTAATGCATTAAACGTGAAAATGGTATACTTTCCATTCTTAACAAAAATCCATAATATTGACAACCCGCATTCGACGTACAAGAACCCAACGGTCCCTGATTAAACACAAACTTGAAAAAAGAAGAAAGCGAATACGCTCTCACTTTCGTTTCCGGTTCCGGTGTCGGTGTCGGTGTCGGTAATGGAGATGGTGATGGTGATGGTGCTGGTGATGGTGATGGTGATGGTGATGGTGATGGTTTTGGAGGAGAGGGTTTAGGTGCCGGTTTTGGTGCTGGAGCTGGAGGAGATGGTTTTGGAGGAGAGGGTTTGTTGTTCGAGTTGAAGTTGGCGTTGGGATTATTGAAGCTGGATATAAAAGTGGATACACGTGGATTGGGTGAATTTTTCGGTATATAAGAGGGTACATGGATAGCTTCTTTGGTATAAGGATGAATGGCGGTATTCATATTTTCTGGAAAATCGACAAGGTAGTTTCGAATATCGGGTGGGGATGGGTAATGATTGTATACATACTTTACGGTTTCTTCGAAGGATGTAAGACTCATGATTGGTATCTCTATCTTTACTCAACTTTTTAGAAATTTATTCTATATTTTTGTATTTTTTTTGAAAAAGTAGACATAGCGAGTGATATCTTCCAAAACATTTTTCATGGTGGTATGCGAAGTAGGGGATAATTTGCGTTGTAAATCCACATTGGATTGCATTTCTTTCCAAAGTTCTTTTCCAAGATTGTATTGGAATACCACAAAAGCTAATACCGCCAACGAACCGGAGTAAGAAAAAGGATCATTAAAATATTCCATAAAGGCAGGTTGGATATCGGAAAAGGAAATCGTCGTGACTTGGTATTCCCGTTGTTCTTGTTGTTGTTGGTCCTTTTCCTTTTCTTGAAACCCCAATCCCGTAAAAGGGAGCAGTTGAAGAAATCCGGGAGAAAGGGATTGGAAAGTTTCTTCGGCTTTCGCTACAAATCGTGTATAGGCATTCCGTTGCGCCGATTTTTCTCTTTCCAACAACGACTTGTCCGACATGCCATACATTGGCGCCGAACGATTTTTCGACGCATACTCCATGAACTTTTTAATTTTTTTCCGAAGGAAAAAACCCAAAAAGTTCGCAAAAAATGTGAGTGTAGTAAATTGTGTAGTAAATTGTGTAGTAAATGTTCGGAAAAATCCAAACTTTTTTTAAACTTTGTTACTTTTTTAGAACTTTTTTAGAACTTTTTCTAAAAACTTCAAGTTGTTTGAAAGATTATTAGAATAAAAAGATTTTTGCAAAAAAGGAATTGTTGAGAAAAAATAGATTTTGCAAAAATAGATTTTTTTAGAAAAAAGGATTTTTTTTATTTTTTTATTGGAAATTTAAAATTTATTTAAATAGAATATCATCATGTATATTGAAAATTTGAGAATTTTGGAAATTTTTAAATTTAAAAATTTAAAATTTATTCTCAAAAAATCTTTAAAGATTGAAAAATAGATATTCAAAAAAGATTTTTGCAAAAAAATTCTAAAATCCGAAAAGAGATTTTTGCAAAAAAATTCTAAAATCCGAAAAGAGATTTTTGTAAAAAAAAATTCTAAAATCCGAAAAGAGATTTTTGTAAACTTTTTTTTAAAAAGTTTTTAATGATTGTGTGGATACTTATTAGCTCTATCTATGTCGTCTCTGGTGTGACTGCCGTGTTTTGGTACTGTACGACGAACACCCCCGATAACCTCCCTCCCACTCCCATACAAAATTCAGAAGAAGAAATAAAAGGTTCTTATCATCCCATGTACACCTATGCCTACACACCCATGTACTCCCCCATCTTTTATTATACGTTAGATACGTTAGAGAGTGAAGACGAAAAGGAGGAGGAAGTCAACGACGAAAACGACGAACAAGAGGTTTGACTTTCATATTCATAATTGAGTCGTTCTGCCAAACGGGAGAATTCGGTCGTATACGGTTTATCTTTCAGAAATCCCGTTTTGGAAGGATCGAGACCCGCATCTCCATACACAAATTGCAATATCCCTTTATTCACATTTCTTACACTCCCATCATATTGCACCGTCACATCCTCTGTCAATTTAATCATACGACGTTGAATGTATCCACTCGTTGCCGTTTTCATCGCCGTATCCGTAATTCCTTCCCTCCCCGTCATTGCATGAAAAAAGAATTCCCGGGGATTGATTCCATGTATAAAACTATTCATGACAAACCCTTGACTCTCGAATTTCATATTATCATCCTTTTTCACTTCTTCTTCGAATGGATAATAACACAATGTCCTCTTTCCCCCCGATATCATTGCCGGAATACGCTCTCCATTCAAATATTGCTGGCCTAATAATCCCGTAATCTGTCCAATATTGAAATAATCGCCTTTACTCCCACTCGTGACGGTCGAAATAAAATTATTCTCGGGTGCCATGGCTTGCTTCGCAATCACTAATCCGGTATCCCTCGCACTCGAAAGAGAACGACTCACAAACGCCTCCCGAATCATCGGGTCCTGCACACTCTCTTCCATCGCCCTGGCTTTGATAAATGCTCGATGAATCACATTCTTTATTTCATCACAATGGCGAATCACACAATCCGAAATCCCGACACTAAATCCATGCCACATCAAAAACGCATTCGATAAAAACTGAACCTCGTCGATAAATTGTATACATCGTTCGGGACTATACTCCTTATTCAACAATGTAATAAAAGATGTGTGAGAACCACCCAAATTCGCCTTTGTAATGGCACCACTCCACAGAATCCCATGCTCGATTTTGACCTCCCCAAATTCATAGAAAAACGAATCCGGAAAAAGAAACGAAAATAAAAATCGCCCATTCCAATATTCCCCTTCATCCCCTTCATCCTCTTTCTCTTGTCCAAAGACTTGCGGATGATTCTTTCGCACTTTTTCATACGATATTCTCTTCTTTTCTAAATGTTCGGGTTGGAAAGAAGGTAAAGATAAAAGCATTTGAAAAAAATTGGCTTTCGGAATCGGAATAAAGGTTTTCGTCATCAGATACGAACCCGTCATCGAATCCTGGACAATCACGATATTGGCTTTCGACGACTGATTGGACACCAAATGATTTTTCAAAGACGACAATTCCCGTAATTCCGCCTCGGTCTCCACCGACGCCGGACAATGCAAATTCATTTCATCTCCATCAAAATCCGCATTAAACGTTTTCGTAATCGCCAAATTCATCCGAATCGTCTTGCCCGCTCGAATACGCACCTTTTGTGCAATCATCGAACCTTTATGTAAAGTAGGCTGACGATTCAACAGCAAAATATCCCCATCCATCAACTTTCGTTCAATGATATCTCCTTCTTTCAACAAGACTTCTTTTTTCGTCGGAAAAACGAAATTTTCCATTTTCTTTCCCCTCCGATAAATTTTACAGTCTTCTGTTAAATTTAAAACTTGTTTTTCATGTTTATACAATTCTCCATGACCTTGGCCATCCACAATAAAGTCTCCATACTCCAATCTCGTTCCTTGTCTAAACAAGGCATATTTGACATTGATTCTTGTATTCCCATTATCTCTCAAAATATAATTCACTTTATTCGACTGAATCCACTGCTGAACCATGTCCTTATTATAACGATTCACTCGAACCGGATACGATAAGATGTTGGCAATTTCAGGGGGAACGGCAATTTCTTCCGAACACAAAGTCGGATCCGGACCAATGACCGAACGCGCCGATTTGTCCACGCGCTTTCCCATCAAATTATTTCTCAACAATCCCTCTTTTCCCGTCAATCGTTTCTTGATACCCTTTAAAGGTCGTCCATTACTATGTTTCGAAGACCCCGAAGAATTATCAAACAAACTTTTGATGCGAAATTTCAAGATTTGGATATACTTGTGCCGTTTGGCTTCCGTCGCCGTCGGATCTTGTAAATGGAAATTGGCCTTGACAATCTCCAAATATTGAATCGTCAAATCATCATCACACGTTACACTCTCCGAAATCACATAGGGACGGGCGACCGGAGGTAAGACAGGAAGTACCGTTAATATCATGTACTGGGGATGGAACCGAGTCGTATCAAACCCCATCAATGTCAAATCCGTCGACACCATTTTATCAAAGATTTTATGCACTTCATGGTCATCCAATAACACCTTGGTCACCTCCCCCTCCCATTTAAATATCATATAAATTACTTTCTCTGTACTACTAAAAGTATACTTGGGTTGGAACGTCTGGCAATGCGAACAAATGAAAACTCGGTCCATTTTTTCCACCAATTTACTGAATCGTCCACTTCGTGGTCCCTGGGTCAGATGATACAACTCCAATTGTTCCATGGTATACAATAACCTTGAACATTGAAAACAAATACACTTCAACACACTCAATACATGTTTTTGGTAAAGAGGGTGAATGATATCCATGGCCAACGGAATATGTCCAAAATGACCCACACAATCTTTCGCCATCTGTTCACACGTGACACACTTTTTCCCATTTTCCAACACCCCCATCCGCTCATCATACACCGAATGCGCTCCCGTCAATTTTGTCGACGTTACCTCACACACCGACAAATTATGGATATCCTCCGGAGAAAGTAAACCAAACTCAATCTGCTCCAACGTCGGAAATCCCTGAAATGTCGTCAACGTCGATAACACCATTCGATTTTATAATTTTACTCGTTTTTAACTTTGAAGACTTTTAAGACTTTTATTCTTCTCTCTCTCTTTTCCATTGTTTCATTTTTATTCTTCTTTACCTATTTATTGTTTAATAACTCTAAAATTAGAAGAATATAATCAAAAAGTGAAATAAGTTCAAGAAAGCATAAATAAAAGTCAAAAGTTTTAAAAGTTTTAAAAGTTTTAAAAGATTAAAAAGTTTCAAAAGAATACAAAATATAATGTTTTTAATCTTTTTATTGTATTTTTTTTATTGTCTGTATAACATTTATCTACTTTATTGTTATTTCTTTACTTTTCCTACGGACGAACATGATCGGATAGTGAATTTATTTAGTTCGGCCTTGCCTCTTCAGACGATTCGAAGAATGTTGCAAACACGTTCCTTGAATCCCTACTTTGTTCAGTGGCACGATAAGAAAACCATCTTGATGTGTGCCGTTCAATGTGGTCGAATTGATATTATCCAATTGTTGACTGAAGTCTACCATCTCGATATTACGGAGAAAGATAGAAATGGTCGTGATGTACTCTATTATTCGGTTATGTATGAGCAACTCGATACTTTGAAATATCTTTTGACTGATTTTGGTCTTTCCCCCAATGAATCTGTTGTCGACACCTTTTTCTTCTACCTACCCATTCATTTACAAAATTTACAAAATTTACAAAATATAGAAAATATACAAAATATACAATATAACAATAATAATAATAGACTTTTGCATTTTTTTTCTTCACGAAATAATCATTCGAAATGTCAAGATGAAATGTTGAACATTTTATTAGAAGCAGGGGCCGACGTGACCATGCGCAACCGTTCCTTGCAAAACCCTTTGATGATTGAATGCCAGGAACACCGTCGTCTATATTTTATGTATCGTTTTCTCAAAACAAATTCAGTGTTCTCCCTTACGGTTTCTAATAATTATAAAAATTTTAAGACAAATATCATAAAAGAGAAGGATAGGGAAGGAAAAACCGCACTGCATTATTTATGTATTCATCGTTTCATAACGACGGAAAATTGGAAAGAAAAAATACAATTTCTATTAGATGCCGGGTCGGATGTCAATGCACAAGACAGTATAGGATATACCCCATTGATGTACTTTTGCGCATGGGATGGTGAAGTTGTCGGTACCACCACCACAAAAGAGAATGATAATTTATACCTTTCGATTCTTGAAATGTTGTTGCATTACGATGCCGATCCGATGTTGAAAAATCGGCGGAAAGAAACGGTCATGGATCAAATCCAATTCCAATTACGGTACATTCATCCAATTCATGAATCGTGGAAAAGAAAAACAAGTGCCATGGAAATGTTAATGTTTTATGGTCAACGACGCCAACTATTGACCAAACTATTTTATCTTTACCATCCCATCCCCCTCCGAAAGCCTCACCCTCTTCAATACTTCCCCCGACTCATCGACGACCATCAACACGAAATTTTGGAATACCTAGGAACTTTTTAAGTTTTTTCCTTTGGAAAAAACCCAAAAAGTTCACAAAAAATGTTGGTGCAGTAAATTGTGTAGTAATGTTCGGAAAAATCCGCAAAAAGTTTACAACAAATGTTTTTGTAATAAATTGTATTACAAAAATTTTTAGAACATTGGGTATGAAGATATAAAGAGGAAAATGATGACAAATGTGAATATCAATCTATTCTTTTCTGCAAACATTTTTGTAAACTTTTCCAAACATTTTTCTTACATCCCAAACATTTTTGTGAACTTTTCCAAACATTTTTGTGAACTTTTCCAAACATTTTTGTGAACTTTTTCCTTACATCCCAAATCTTTTTTGTGAACTTTTTTCTAAAAAGTTCGTGATATCTACGTACTTCCATTGGCCGGCTCGGGAGGGAACGGCCCTTTTGATGGCTCGTTGATTGTATTCACATGTCTCCTCTTCTTTTTTGCTTTTTTGGGAAATTTTGGAAATTTTGGAAATTTTATTGCAAATCGGAAATTTCAATTCTTTTGGATCCAGAAAACAACTGGGCCCACATTTCGCCATTAATTCTCGACGTTGTGTGGTTGTCGAAGGCGCCTTTTCACCCCATGGCTCCGAAGATTTATCCAACGGATAATGTTTAAAATGCTTCGGAAGTTGAGTATGATGTATTTGTTGTTTTACATAATCTTTACCATCTTTATTATCTTTACCCTCTTTTCCCTCTTTACCATATTGACTCGACTTTCTTGACATACTTTTTAATAAAAAGTTTGCAAAAATAATTGAATTTATGATAAGTTAGGATAATTATTAATAATTATTAATTATTAATTAATGATGAATTTATTACGAACTTTTCAGATTTTCGGAACAATTTAATGCACAATTTACCGCTCCAACTTTTTTTGCGAACTTTTTTTCTAAAAAGTTCTTTTTTCCTTTGGAAAAAACTTAAAAAGTTGTTTGAATAAGGTTGCAGACACGGGATTCATTCACATTGCACTCCCAACCGTGTTGTAATTTGCTCAAGGCCATGTACCCTTCCACACCCAACCCCCCCGCGACCAAGATATCCTTGTAATAATCTTCCGTCTCGATACAATACATTCTTCTCTTTCCCCACTCTTTCCCTTTCTTGATTTCGAAATTCTTTTCGTTATTGTGGGCTACATGTAAAAACGTATCTTGTTCATCCAAATAAATCGCATGAAATTCGGAAATATACACCTCTTCAAAAGGTCTATCCCTTCCAAAGGCATCTTTGGGAATACGTACACTTCGAACATCCGAAGCATCCAATTCTAGAATTTCTACGATTCTCGTGGTATGTCCTTTACGAGTAATCAAAATATGGTCTTTGGTTAGATTCTCAATGGGAAGATACCCATCGGTGGTAAGAATACGAGTTCCTTCCAAAATACAAATACTGGGCAATGCGGGAATAGACGTGATGGAATCATACGCGGAGGAAGTCCAAGGAGAAGTTCGGAAGGCTTTTAAATAGGGTGGAGTCGAGGAAATGGTATTAGGGATATTGTCCCAAATATTAGTCGAGTCCCAGGTCGTAAAGGGAACAGCATTTGTGGAATCGGTATAAGTATAAGTAAATGTTGTTCCTGTTCCTTGCGTTATTAAAGAAAAACTTGGAGTGCCGGTGCTCGTGTTTATAGTAAAAGAGGAAAAGGCGCATTCAAATGCAGTAATTTTAGGGTTGAATTGGGATAATGGTTGTTTGATTGTATAAAAAGCTGTACTTGCTTGAAGAATACTTGGATCTTGTATAAAGACACAATTGGAGATGGTATATGCTGAATAATTCCCCATGCAGATGAACTGAATTTTTTGAGAAGTTGTAATGGTAGTATCTGCAACGTAAACATAACTATTGGTTAAAGAAGAAAATAACGAAACACCACCAGCAAAGCCATTTAGAACTGTAGTTTGTCCATTCAGTGTTGAAACAACTAATCCACATTGGTCCATAGAAACTGTATGATTTCTACTAGCATTTGAAAAAAATCCTCCCGTAAGACCATTGGTATCCGTACTACTTCCACAAGCATTTGCTCCCCAATTTGCGGGATTCACTATATCACAGAAACAACTAGTGTAGGTAACTGTACAACTTATAGTCGGAGCACCACCATTTCCATTACCACCCCCTATATATGGAGAACCATTTGCATAATATGGACCTGTATATAAACAATTTGTCAAGGTAATACTCGTTGAACCTTTCGTATTGGATAGTGTACCTATAAATCCACCAAATTGAGGTCCAGCATCTGTAAGATTGACATAAGAAGCAACCGATGCACTTGTCATGTTGATGGAACACCCTGAAAAAGTGACGGCCGGGTTGGTAGTATTTGCTAAAACAGACCAAAATAAAGAGGGTTTAAAAAGAAGGATTGAACTGTTTGTGTTCAAAACACCCGATACAAAGACTATATTTAGATTGGTCACCGTCACCAGTTCTGGAGAAGCACCAGTTGTATTGAAAAGTCCATACCAATCATTACTGTTTCCTACATCGATGGTAATGACTTGAGCTCCACCTGCAATGGTGATAGGTGCACCAGGATTAACTGCAAGAGGCCAATTTGTGGCAGTCGAATCAGAATAGGTAATACTGAAACTGCCAGTAATAGTTAAATCGGAAGCTCCATCCCAAGCAAGCAACGTGGCTTCACTGTTTGCTGTAGACATTTAATATTTCTTTTATGGTATAAAATGAAATTTTTATCGTTCTTTCTAACAAAAAATATTAAAATATTTATTAAAATATTTTTTTTCTGAATTTATAATTTTAATTATTTTATTTTTGTAAAGTAGAGTCGAACCTATGAAACCAGTTCCTTCCATGTTACCCCTGGCGAGACCTTCGTCCAGGCGTCATAATTCTCCAAGTCCTCAAGAACACCAGCAATTATCATCATCGTCTCCATCGTCGTCTCCCCCTTCTTCCATTGTCAATAACTACTTTATAAATAATAACAATAACGACCAAGACCTTCCTCAAAAGCATCGACCCCAATACTCATGTCTCCGACCGGTATATACACCGATGGGGTGTAATGGTCTATCCTCTCAAATTTTAGGGTTTGTCGAAACAAGGTGTAATGACCCCGAAGAAAGAATTTTAACCATTCCCTCTATCCCTTTGAATCCTTACGTCAATCCTTATATCAATCCTTACATCAATCCTTATATCAATCCTTATATAAATCCTTACAACAATCCATGTATCCCCTATACCAATTTGTGTAATAATTCCTATAACAATTTATGTAATAACCCGTATAGAGATGGCGAATGTAATAATAATATTTTCTATCCTGAGGAAGAAGAGGAAGAAGAGGTTATGGCGTATTGTCCTTATCCAAAGAGGAAATTTGGTTAAACTTTAAATTTTGAATTTTTTAAATTTTATAAATTTTATAAATTTTATAAATTTTCTAAGTTTTATAAACCGATATCTATTTCTGTATCTTCTTCTTTTCTGTATAAAGCAATGACGTGAATACTATGAAATGTAAAATTGGACAATAATACCGTTGCCAGAAAAAGAAGTAGAGTGTTTCCTAAACTCAAAGTAGCGGTGTCGCAATTTTTGTTCTTATTTTTAAGATAGACTTGAACCATTTGACTGACCCAAAAAATAAAGAGAGAAAAAAGGACAAGAAGAAAAAAACGCATGACCTTTTCGATGATGGGTATTTTAGGTATTTTCGGTATTTCCGGTATTTTTGGGTTTCGAATTTGTTGTTGTTGTTGTTGTGCAAATAATGTTAATAAACTTTTACCTTCTAATGTCGTTTGTTGCTGTTGTTCTTTTTGTTGTTGTTGCTGTTTTTGTTTTTTACGTATAATTCGCGGTGCGACGGAAGAAACAAAATGAAGACCCCTTGGGCTGTTCTTTGTAGGAGTCGAAGAAGTCTTTGAAAATTCAAACTCCATTTCTTCTGAAACGGTTTGATTGTAGAGTTTGACCATTAATTCATAATAGATTCCTTGTAATTCATCAAAAATGTTGTACAAGGAATTATTCAAATAACCAATCAATTCCGGATTCAAGAGAGATTTCAAGTGAGAATAATTAATCTTGTCTTGCATAATGTTTTGAATATACTTTTGTTTTTCTCGAAAAGACAAATCCTGGGGATCCCAATAGCACTTTTTCAAAAGAGTATGTTCTTCAAACCATGCATTTCGTTCCTCTTTATTGTTTATGTCAAAAGGTAATTCTTCTTTCTTTGTCCTATTGACTTTATTGGTCATATCGACCCTATCGACCCTATTGGCGATGGTAATTTTCCAAAAGAGGTTGGTATTCCAAAGTGTTTGACGATAGACAAGGTAGGCTCTCCACATTATCAATTTCAATTCATGGACATCCTTTACAACGTCCTTTACAACGTCCTCCAAAACATGTCGTTCAGGGAAGATGTAATTTTTCGTTTGAATCAATGCGACTTTTAAATCATTGGGTAAAGAGTTGAAACTTTGACTCTGAAGTTGAGTCAGTATTCCGAAATTGGTGATATTTTCGAAATCGGCGCCTAATTGTTGTATTATTTGGATTAATTTTTCTCTTTCTTCTCTTTCACATTCGTCTGTTATTTGTATAATTTGTATAATTTGTATAATATTGGAAATCGCAAAGGGCTTTTTTATTTCTTTTGTAAAAAAGTCGACTTGGTGTGAGGTTTGGACACTTATCATCTTCAGTCTTGGTCGGAAAAGTTGACGAAGGGAGGAAAAGTTTTGGATGAACTGGTTTATCAAAATATAAATCGTAAAAAGAATCGTGGTATAAAGGACTTTGAATTCCACGGAACAAGAGGAATCCAATCCACCGACAAAGATCGTGTAAAGAAAAAGAGGAAGGAAAAGGTCTAATAACCATTGGACGACTTGGTCCTTTTTCTGGGAAGACGTCATGGAATCTTTGGGTCGGGGTTGAATAATTTCCCACAGTTCTTGAACCACGTTGAGAAGGGAAGGGGCGCCTAAAATCCACAAGTTATCCTGGATAAAATTTTTGGCGACTTCGACTTCACATAACGGATGTTGAAGGGACCAACGATTGTAAAGCACATAAATCGTCAAGGCAAGTTGTTGGACGGTAAGGAATTCCGTGGGTATCCATTTTTTGAGTCCACCAAAGGAGGAAGAGGTCAATAATATCATTCCATTTTTCAAGGTGATTTCAAAGAGTAAAATGATAAAATATAACCAAAGGGTGAAAATAATAACTAATAAATAACCAATGGATGTCCATTTCGTAGGTTGAGTGTTGAATAAATATTGTGTCTTTAACTTTTCTATTCCTTCGCATCCCAACATTTGGAATGTCCTGTACAATAAAATAAATAATGCTATACCGAATAAAAAGGTTATGATAAATGTCGCTATTTGTTGAGAAAAGTCATGACTGGTATTAATTTCTAAAAATTCCGTTATTTTATTGGCCACTTTCTCCACCCCTTTTCGGATGGTAGAAGGAAAAGAAGCAATGACATACTTTTTACACTCCATTGAACTTTTTAGAAAAAAGTTCGCAAAAAGTGTTGGTACTTTTTAGAAAAAAGTTCGCAAAAAGTGTTGGAGTAATAAATTGTGTAGTAAACTGTTCGGAAAAACCCAAAAAGTTTGCAAAAAGTGTTGGTGTCGTAAATTGGGCAGTAAATTGGGCAGTAATGGTTCCGAAAATCTCAAAAAGTTTATAAAAATTGTTTTAAACTTTTATCAACCAACTTTTTCAAAAGAATTCGGAAAAAATGTTTTTTAAACTTTTTTGAAAAACCTGTTTTTAGATTTCTTTATTTTTTCTTTATTTCTTTTTAGAATTTTTAAGAAAAAAAGAAATAAAGTTTGCAAATTGTCATTCTTTTTCTTTTTATCATCGTTTTTATTTTCATTGAAATCTATCAATGAAAATTTACCTTTTACCTTTTACCTTTTACCTTACTTTTATCTCTTCATCTCTTTATTTCTTACCAACTCCAAACAAATCCAAACGAATCGTATTTTTGCAAACTTTTGGGGTTTTTCGAACATTACTACACAAGTCTACTACTCTAACATTTTTTGCAAACTTTTTGGGTTTTTTCGAACATTACTACACAGTTTACTACTCTAACATTTTTTGTCAACTTTTTGGGTTTTTTCTGAAGGAAAAAACTTAAAAAGTTTCATTTGATGAGACGGTAGGCGATGGACCCGTCTTTTCGGTGGATGCGGAGAATGTTATTTCTTTTCCATCCGAAGAATCGTACGACCGGATCGTTTTTGGAAATTTTGGGTAGACGGGGAATATCGACGGATTGTATACATTGACTGATTTCATTTTCTCGAAGACGTTCATGGGGAACATATAAATCGTGTTGGGTCAGATTATACTGTAATTCGGCCAAATTCCACAATTCAATGTCGTAATCGAACATGTGGTCCAAGGCTTTTTTCGAACTGGCGGTCATCATACTTTTGTAGATCAAGATACATTTTTTGATTTGAAAGGATTGCAAGGTTTCAATGACTTCTTTCAATCCTTCAATATTTAGTTTTTCCCGATCACAAAAATACACAAGAATGTCGGGTTTCATCGTTTCCTTGATTTCAAAAGACCGTTTGAAAAGAAAGAGGATATAAGGATTGGTGGCATGTTGACAAAGTTTCACATATCCACGATGAAGAATCAACATTTCATACAAGACAATTTTGGCACGTTGCCATTTGAACATGACCGAATCCATTTCCATTCTTCTTTCTTTCTCTCTTTCTTTCTTTTTTTCTTTTCAAAAATTATATTTTGAATTCATTTTTGAATTTTTGAATTTTTGAATCATCAAGGCGATGAAAATAAATTTATTTTTATTTCTTTATTTCTTTATTTCTTGGGGAATAATAGGAGGAAAGATGAGATGGTTTTCTTTTTCTAAAGAAGCAAACGATGAACAATATTCTTCCCGTTTTTCTACTATAGCCCATCCAACCTATCCAATCATACAAACACCTTCTCCCCCACCCCTCCAAGGAGAAGTAAAGATCGGATACATGATTTTCGAACCTATTCCATCTTCACGAATTCCATCTTGTTTGGAAAATTGTTGTTTTCTTTCTTTTCCTACCGACCCACAAAAAAATGGATACCAGTACGCCGTCTATCAACTAACTTTTTAAGTTTTTTCCTTCGGAAAAAACCCAAAAAGTTAACAAAAAATATTTGTGCAGTAAATAGTGCAGTAATGTTCGAAAAAACCCAAAAAGCTAACAAAAAATATTAGAGTAGTAGACTGGTGCAGTAATGTTCGAAAAAACCCAAAAAGTTAACAAAAAATGTTTAGTAAATGGTGTCGTAATGTTCGGAAAAACCCAAAAAGTTAACAAAAAAATTTAGAGTAGTAGACTGGTGCAGTAAATTGTGTAGTAGATTGTTCGAAAAACCCAACACTTTGTAAACTTTTTTATAAAAATTCCATACAGTTTTTATAAACTTCTAAAGAACATTTTAGACACCATTTAGACACCAATTACTACACCATTTAGACACCATTTACTATAAAAACACTTTTTGCGAACTTTTTGGGTTTTTTCCTTTAGAAACACTTAATTACGACACCAACATTTTTTGCGAACTTTTTTCTAAAAAGTTCCTCTAGAAGGAAGTTTCACCGAAAAGGAGCCATTTGGATTGGAGCATATTTTTTTCTCTTACGGTCCATGGTATTTTTAACCATAATTCCAGTAAATTTTCTTGATGGAAAATATCAGAGTGATATTCTTCCAGTCGTCGATATTTGCGGTACATATTCAGAATGGTATGAGCTAATATCCGCTGATTCATGGTCACATAAAATATTCCATTTCGTGAATCTCGATAAATACTCATCTTCTTTCGAAGTGAATAATTTTTATAATTTTCATCTTCCTCTTCTTCTTCTTTTTTCAAAGAAGAAGGAAAGGATGCTTTGTCGATATCGATAGGGGAAGGAGAAAGAAGGGAGGCATACTTGTAATTCGAACGAAAACTGTTCATCATAGGAGAGGTCGTAAATAGATTCAACGGGTCCTGGATAAGTGTGGAAGGACGATAACTGTAATCGTAGGCATATTTTTTGAGAATACTCTGAGGAATGACATGTTCAATCGACCGATGAGCAAAGGGTAATTTTTCGGCCGTATAAATATCCAGAGGCAAGGACCATCGGATTTTCGTCTTGATGATGGACCGCATACCCCCCATTCTTTATTCTTAAGCTTTGAAAAAGTAAAAGGTAAAAATTAAATAAGGAGACTTGGAGACTATGTTGGTCCACTTTGTTGCTTTCTTGTCAAAAAAAGAATAAATATTTTCTTCATTTTTATACAATGTTCCAAATCGACATGGTCAACTCTAACGGTGTCTTTTGTCGATCGTATACAATTCATCAAGTTTAATTCTTTCTTTTTAATCCACCAAAAAAAAATACAATATAATAATATAATAATAATAATATTATAATATTATTATAATTTTTCTTGCATATTTATATATATTGGAAAAATAAAGAGAAAAGAGAAAAAAGAGAAAAGAAGAAAAAAGAGAAATGGACGATTATCGGAAAAATATATTCTTCTTTTGGGACCATGATATTCCCCAAGTGTATGCCGACCACGTAGAATCCTTTCAGAAACGTTTTCCAAACTATCATGTTCATTTGATTAATGATGCATGGGCGGAAGAGTATTTATGTTCTTCGGAGGATGAAAAGAATAAATCCTTTTGGGAAATCTATCGACGCATCAAAATGGGTGCCGCCAAAGCCGATTTTATTCGGCTGTTATTAATGTATTTATATGGTGGTTTGTATCTGGATATTATGTGTGAAACAAATGAACATTTTAAGGACATGGACGAACTGTTTTCAAGATTGGATAAAAAATCGGTGTACCTGGGATGTAGGGGAAACGACTTTTGTTTCGGCGTCATGTTAGCCAGACCCAAAACTCTTTTATTTCAATCTTTATATGAAACGTCTCGAGAGAATTTAACTCAACATTACAATCTCGAAAAAACATCATTTCCTATTAAACCAGAGTACAATATTTTCATGTTGACGGGTCCCCGTTTATTCAACCAAGTCGTTTTTGGAAATGCATATCAATGTTGTTCAAAATACCTTACCATAGAAGAAAACTATTTGCCCAATCTTCCCTATTTAGAAAAATGGGATTGTGATTTCGTCCCGATCGACGATTACTTTTTGTGTTGGCATATCGGGTATGACCATCATCATGGTAAAAATATGGACAAACATTGGTCCATACGTCAAACCAAGGAAACCTTGTTTGAAATATCTCAGGTATAAATTTATTGAAAGATTTTAATATTACAATCTTGGATATAATATATTAAAATCTTATTATATACAATGTATATTATATACAATGTATACATTGTATATATAATATAGTATTGTTTACCTATTTCTTTTTTCTTTCTTTCTTTCTTTCCTTTAAGATTGGACGATTTGGGATAACAAGTATCCCATCTTTGTCGAGGTACTGGGTATATTGAAAGAATTGAAATAAACCGTATTACTGTCTGCCGTATAACTGCTTCCTGGCCATACGATTGCTGGAGAGGGAATACTACCTGTCGCTTGAGATGAACATGTATACCGTGCAATTTTGCTTACTCGAAGATTTGTAAGATAGGCCCCTTTAGGAGCATTGGATACAATAGACCCGAGGGCGAGTGTCGTAAAGTACCCTCCGGCTACCGCTCCTAAGTTGGTCGCTCCTCCATTCAAATTAAGCGCATTGGAAGATGAACCGCCATAAGGTGTCACCCAAATGGAATAATTCTGAACGGTCGTTGCACTATTATATTCTATCACGACACTCGTCCACGTTCCAGTGCTGTATGATTTTTCCGCACCGGGTAATCCACCTCCACTTTGAGTCGTTGCAACTGTTCCGCCTACTTTTCCAGCATTACTACTGATTTGAGCTGAAATATAATTATTGGAAGGGAAAGCGGTGACCGGAAGTGTCGATGAACTACTACTGGTGAGTAGAGCCCCCACATAGGGCGACGTGGTCGCCGTAGACGATGGTGTATAGAAAAAGAATTCAATGGTCCAATTCCCTGAATAGGTACTGGAAGGGATACCAGTAATATGAAGGTAGGAGGTGCTGGTAGGAAAGTATAAACCATAGGTATTGAAACCATCCGATTTTGGTAAGGATGTTATGGTACAACCACTTCCCACATAAATAATAGGATCGGTAGGGCCACTGCACATACACGTAAGTGCAGAGGTACTGGTATCGGTACATAAAACTGACTTGGAGGAAGAGTCTTTAGCGGATTCACAAGTGGAGTAGGCAGTTCCCCAATTACCACCATAGTTCGCACAATAATTAAGACAAGATACGGTTCCATTATCGCCTGCCTTTAAATAACCTCCTACATAAGAAGTAGGAGTAGGAGTAGAGGTAGTGGTTTTGGTAGTAGGGGTAGTGGTAGTGGTAGTGGTAGGGGTAGTGGTAGTGGTAGAGGTAGTACCAGAAGTACCGGAGGTAGTACCAGAAGTACCGGAGGAGGTACCAGAAGTACCGGAGGAGGAGTCGGAAGCGACCGAACTAGTACTTGAAGAGGATGTAGAGGAAAAATATACAACAATTGCAAAACCAGCAATGGCTAATAAAACGAGTCCAATTTTAATTAATTTTTTTCCATCTAAAGTTTCAGATGGATTAGGTTTTTTATCAGTTGTGTTAGCTGACATTCTTTTTTCTTTTAATTTTAGGATTTTATTTTATTCAAAAAAAAAAAATAATAAATATACAAAATAATATATTTATAAGATGTATCTTTTATATATATATTAAATACAAGTATACCATAGTATAGATGTGAAACAATAATAAGATAATAAGATAATAAGATAATAAAACAATCAAGGGTGTAAAATTTGAAAATTTAAAAGACATGGAAAAAAAAGTGAAAATAGTTGTGGATTATCGTGAGACGGCAATTATTGAAATATTGGAATCCTTGTTTCATGGAGTTTTCAACCAAGAAAAGTCAAAGGCAAATGAATCTTCTTCTACTTTGCTTCGACAAAATGTGAAGCAAAATCATTATCAGGAGAGTGAGAAGAACGAACTGGGGAGGATGCAAAGCATTCTCGAAAAGATGAAGGATAAATTTGAATGGAAAGTGGAAAATTTAGCCATGGGGGACGTGCATATTTTAACGGAAGAGAAGGAATCTTGGAAATTGAGAATGATTATGGAAAGGAAACAAGGCCAGGATTTATGGCAAAGTATCAAGGATAAGAGATTGAAAAGTCAATACGAACGTCTCGAGTCTTTAACTTTGTCGGAGGATTTACAAATTCTATGGGTGATTGAAAATTTCAAGGTTGCGACAGGGGACCAGCGTGTGGAGACGGTGTGGAAATATATAACCCATCGGTTTTTGGTGAATCGTTCCCATCAACGTCATTCTATTTTTTGGATTCATGATAAATACCATTTTGTCATGTTATGTTTGATGTTGGCCTTGAATTGGACGGAAGAAGAAAAAGAAGAAAAAGAAGAAAATGGAGAAAAAATAGTGGTTCCTAAGATTCCTCTTCTTTCATCGAAAAAAGAGTTTACGACACCGTATTCGTTTTTAGTGAGTGTCGTCGCCAGTGTTCCCGGAATTTCCGAACGGTTAGCTTTCCAAATCGTCGAAAACGTATTAGAAATCGATAAAAACGATAAAGTCGACAAAGTCGATAAAAACGACAAAGTCGATAAAGTCGATAAAGTTGACCGGAAGAAAAATTTGACGGAATTTTGTCAACAATTGTTTTTGAAAGAAAAAGAATTGTCCAATCTGAATACGGGAAAAGAAGGTGGACCTAATCGAAAATTGGGTAAAAAGAAGGTTGAAAAATTAATTCAACTCTTTCAAGGATGATGGGGAGGCATAAAACAAATACCGTATCCAAACAACCAGAGCAAAAAATAGATGCAAACTAAGGTGGATACGAAATAGGAAAGAAAAAAAATGAAATAAATAATGTACTTGAAATACCACTTGTATGTGGAATCTTTAGTATAAAGAGAAAAAAGATGGTCCAACAAATCTTTCAATATTAATGCGACCATGACTACCATGGCGGAAAAAATGGCTTGAAATAAAAAGGCGATGCGATAATCATGATGATTGACAGGAACAACCGGGCGAATTTTGGGTTCAATTCGATGATGATTTTTTGATTTTGTTGTTGTTGTTGATGAAGATGATGAAGATGATGAAGATGATGAAGATATGATATTTTTCATTATTTTTTTTTATTATTTTTTTATTATTCTTTTACACTTTCTTTTTTGCGTTTTAGAAAAAGAAAGTAAAATTTTAAAAGTTGAAAAAGTTGAAAAAGTTGAAAAATTATGTTTTTTTTTCAATATTGTTTTCAATATTTTCAATGTTTTCAATGTTTTGGAGAGTAGGATTCGCACCGGTAAAGACAAAAGATGGTAGACGTAAAATGGTCCCTTCGTTTTTATCATTGTTTTTATCGTTGTGTTTATCGTTTTTATCAACGAAATCGAGTTTCGAAATCATATTATTCTTTTGATTTTTTTGATTTTTTTGATTATGTTGAAGAAGGATGGTGTCGGCGTGGCATTGGTAGTTGCGGAACATGAGAACGGCTTGTTGGCGTAAATCTCGTTGAGAGAAGATTCGTTGTAAAATTTCAATCATTTCTTCTTTTGAAATGGGTCGATGAAATCGGGTCAAAAATTCCTTGGTGATGTATTCGTGCATGTAAATGTACATGAACATGGTCTCCACATCACTCCATTGTTTCATATACTGATTTCGAAAATACTGAAACTCCTTGGAAGCCATCAAACTACATAATTCGTCCAAAAATGGCATAATTTCTATCTTTTTCTCTCTTTCTCTTTCTTTTTTTCTCTCTATATTATTCTGTTTTATTTTTATGGAAGAGACTTCAATTTCGAAAAAATATATCGTAGACTCGAAAAATTTGAAAAATTATTTTTATATTTTCATAGAGTAGATAAGATAATAAATATCAAAATATCAATCAACATAAAAACTAACATATTACAATCATGACGTCGTATACTGCTAAAACCTTTCCTATTTCGGACGACTCTAACGTTAATAATTTGAGTGGAGTATACTCAATTGGCGATGTAGCATCTTCCAACTCTGATTATACTTGGAAAGGAACAGTGGCTTGTGATGCGTATGCTACTCTAAATATGGCTTCCCCAAGTAATAAATATATATCCTCTAATACTAAAAAAACAAGTTATAGTGTAACTACACAGCCTCCAAATTGTTTAGATTCCAAGAATACCAGGGTTGGAGTAAATGTCAGTAGTGGAAAAAATGACAGTGGAACATCGGCAAAATTATTGAGTATGTATTGTACAGTAAATGGGACAACTGGAAAAGCAAAAGATTGTACCGCGACCTATGGCTGGAATCCACCTTGTCCTGCTGGTAAATATTGTGCAAAGGCAAAGACTCCCCCTGTCGACTGTCTTCAAGGAAGTTATTGTCCCCAATGTCCTGGTCCTAATTGTCCTTCTTGTTCTTTGGATTCCTTTGGCACTGTTTGCCCTGTCAGTGGTAATGATTACGCAAAGGCAGGAAATACAAATATAGGAACCTTTGCCAATATATTTGGAACCATCGATGCACCTATGTCATCCGTAAACTATAATGGAAATAATGCAACTTCTTGGTCCGCCGGAATGTGCCCCGCTGGATACTATTGTCCCACTCCCTCCTCAACGCCCATCGCTTGTCCAGTCGGTCAGACCTCTCCTATCGGTTCCACATCCAACTCGGCTTGTTCATAAGTTCAAAGGTTCAAAAAATCAAAAGTTCAAAATCAATAATATTTTATTTTTTTTTTTCAAAATAAAATCTTTAAAATCTTTAAAATCTTTAATCATTAAGATAGGGTGGTTATTTATCGTAAAAAGAAAGAATGATAAAAATGAAAAAAAGAGGAAAGAAGAGAAATAATAGATAAAAGGAAAAAAAAGGAAAAAGGAAAGAAAGAAGGAAAGAATAAAAAATTATAAAATTATAAAATTATAAAATTATGACGAGGACGAAACCTATTTTGAAATGGGTGGGAGGCAAGACACAAATATTGGACAATGTCATTCCTCTTTTTCCAAAGGTCATGAATAATTATCATGAACCTTTTGTAGGAGGAGGAA
>Ga0214919_10002751_pt1 | contig 27261 bp, 11 predicted proteins | sample LL1503_MetaG_FD_177994 | JGI IMG/M metagenome (GOLD analysis project Ga0214919, IMG submission 177994) | Freshwater microbial communities from Lake Lanier, Atlanta, Georgia, United States - LL-1503 | ecosystem: Environmental > Aquatic > Freshwater > Lake | place: USA: Georgia | collected...
GCTGCACCAGCTACAAGCGGCTACGTCTTGACAAGCACCACAGCAGGAGTCATGAGTTGGGCAGCTGCCGTTGACAGCACTGTCGCACTCAAGGCCGATACGCAGTACATCGGGACAACAGCCGTTACGCTGAATCGTGCAACGGCAGCGCTTGCACTGACGGGTATCACAAGCGTTTCATTCCCAAGTGGATCAACTTCGCAATACACTTCGGTGCTTCAAGGTTCTGCGTCAGCTACCGCAAATGCTACGTATACGTTACCCGTAGCTGCACCAGCTACAAGCGGCTACGTCTTGACAAGCACCACAGCGGGAGTCATGAGTTGGACTGCGGTAAGTGGAGGCGCAAGCGGAACAACCACCTACTCGTTAAGTGCAGGCACCGGATTGTATTGGAGCACAGGAACGACGTTCAATGGTTCCGCAGCGAGCACCCTTGCCGTTGACAGCACTGTCGCACTCAAGGCCGATACGCAGTACATCGGGACAACAGCCGTTACGCTGAATCGTGCAACGGCAGCGCTTGCACTGACGGGTATCACAAGTGTTTCATTCCCAAGTGGATCAACTTCGCAATACACTTCGGTGCTTCAAGGTTCTGCGTCAGCTACCGCAAATGCTACGTATACGTTACCCGTGGCTGCACCAAGTGTAACTGGCTACGTCTTGACAAGCACCACAGCAGGAGTCATGAGTTGGGCAGCGGTAAGTGGAGGCGCAAGCGGCACAACCACCAATTCCCTGACCATTGGAACAGGACTGTCGGGAACAAGCTTCAATGGCTCTTCAGCAGTAACCATCGCCGTTGACAGCACTGTCGCACTCAAGGCCGATACGCACTACATCGGGACAACAGCCGTTACGCTGAATCGTGCAACGGCAGCGCTTGCACTGACGGGTATCACAAGCGTTTCGTTTCCAAGTGGTTCGTTCGCCACGGTGCTTCAAGGTTCTGCGTCAGCAACGGCTGGCGTTACGTATACGTTACCCGTGGCAGACGGAACAAATGGTCAGACACTTGTTACCAATGGCGGGGGAACACTTAACTGGGCTACGGTAAGTGGAGGCGCTTCTGTTGTTCAAACAAAAACGTATACAATTCCGGGGTCACTAACTGTAAGCACAGGAACAGTACGTTGGTATCCAGACGCAAGCATTACTGTTACTGGAGCTTACGTATCTGTTGCCACTGCTCCATCAGGAAGCTCAGCTCAATTTTCCATAAAGAAAACGACATCTGTACCGGCAACAACAACGTTGGCTACCATTTCTGTTTCTGCTGGAGCATATAAAAGTTCAATCAGTTCATTTTCCTCGTTGATAACAACGGAAGATTATGTTACTATTGATGTAATTTCAACGGGCAATGCTTCAACTGCTAGCGTAACCATTACTTACACAAGAAACTAGAGTGATTTTTTCAGGAGAAAAATAATGACCGTAACATCATCCGTATTTTTGGATCAGACAAGCTTGGCTTTTCCTTCCAAAAGTACAAAAATAACTGTTTCTTCTCATGTCACTGGTTCCGCAGATATCATTTCTCATGTTGATGCCGCGATTACTGGAACAGCATATATTACTGGATATACAAATGCTGGTACAACGCTTACTGTCACTGCAGTTATTGGATGCGTTAGTGTTGGCATGCTTGTTACTGGAATAACTACTCCGTCTACAATAGCTTCCATAGCAACAGGAAGTGGAGGTGTTGGAACATATACATTAACAACAACTCAAGCAAGCGCAACTGGCTCTTCTGGTACTCCTGTTACAACTATTATTGCAAGAAACATGCAATCAACTAATTTGCTGTATGTTGGTTGGCAAAAACTTGCGGTAGTTTCCGGATATGTTCCGGGAGTTGCCTCAAGTGGAGGTGCACTCACAACATCTTATACATTGGGAGTTCCTATTGGAACTTATGCGACAACAGGGAGCACTTATTCTCCAATGTTTCAGTATGTATATGCCGCTCCTCTTGCTGATGCTGCTGCTTCGGCTACCGGTTCAGCAATTACGGGTACTGCTTTTACAACTACAGGGACTTTTTCTGTGGGCCAACTGATTACTGGCACAGGTGTCGCACCGGGTACGGTGATTGTTTCAGGAGCAGCATCACCGTACACGGTAAACATTAGTCAAACTGTTACGGCTACCACAATAACTGGATATCCAATGAAATATTTGATCGTTCGCTGGGATCCACTCAAGCAAATATTTTGGACTTCAACGTGTGAAGCGTATTCGCTCACATCAAATACGATTACAAACGAATGCTGGACAAATGCAGGCGCATTTACTCAGCATTATGATGTGAGAGATTCATTTATTTGGGTGAACATAACAAATAGACATGTTGTTTTGTGGCCATTTGTAAAAAATGAGCCCAATCTTTGGGCAGGAGTGTTTGAATTCGAACGTGTTGCTCCTGAAGACACAGTGGCAAATAATGCACCTCCGTGGGCTTGGACAAATTCTCTCATTCTCGGAACTCCTTATGGAGCGACAAATAATACAACCGGATCTGTTGATTCTTTTAGTAAAACAATGCTTGCTTTTCCAAGAACTGGAGACGGACAAACTGGCGCTGGAGCAGCTCAAACGTATGCAACGATGACAATCAGAGGAATGTTCCCTCCTTATTACCCACAGCTCACAGCTTTGTCTTCGGCAACTGTTGCTACTACATATAGTACTGACACAAATTCTGGTCATTTAGGTTCATATCATGACATGACATATGGATGGGACAGTTCAACGGCTAAAGCAATTGCATCTCCTATTTCAGCTGATGCGTTTACAAAAAGTCTTCCTCTTGGAAGAATGTATTGCGCTAGCATTACAAAACCCATTGGAAGTCATCTTGATACCATAAACATGACTGTTGATAGTGCTGGCGGATGGGCTTCCGCATCAGGGACGGCAACTGATTGCGTTATCCTTCCGTTAAATGGAGGATATGATCAAGCAAGTAGTGCTCTACCTCAGACTTATGCTACATCTCATGTTAGCGGTCCAAATAAAAGCGGAACAGTAGTAATTAACAGTACTGCCCTTGCTGCAGGATTTACAAAAGTTATTGCAATTGGAGATACATTATGGGCGGCATGTCCTTCTACAGTGGGAACGACTCCAAATAGCCTTGGAGGAGTGTATACATGGAACATGAATGCAACAGGATCATCTCCGGTCAGAATACTTGAATCCTCAACTGGAGTTTTTGATATATTGTTTGATGGTGTTCGCAGTGTATATGCTGCAACAAGTGCGGGGATTACAAAAATTGACACTGAAGTTACTGCCAATCAATATTCTCTTGCTGACACCACCAATGGTGGTCCTGCATTTCTCAGCATGGATAACACATATATTTATGCTTCCACAAGAACGGCGAGCACCACACCAACGGTAAGGGTATACGCGCCCGGTTTGTATACTGCTGCTCCAACATTGTATTCTTCGTATACACCTTCAGCCACTGTAGGTGCATCGGTTACCTTTGGCACTCCTTATCCCGATTACAACGGTTCTTTGTTTTTGTTGAATACTAGCAGTGGCACAACACTAGGAGCCAAGGTCGCAAAAGCAGCTGTTGCCTCAACAACTTCGACTGAAACCTATGCTGCATCTCTTGTTTCGGGAAGCGGCATAACAACAACGCAATCTCAAGCTTTATACATTGATCCGTTGTCGGGAACCATATATTTTATGCAATCCACTGGAACTACGTTTATCATGAGAATTCTTGGTACAGTTGCAACAAATAATTCTACCTCAATAATTACCGCAGCAACAACACCCTCTGGAATGGCAACAGGCACTATAACAGGAAGTAGTTCCTCCAGCAGAGGCGCAACGGGAACGGCAGACAACCTTGGCGAATTGAAAATATTGCCATATAGAGGAAATTTTCAAGTTTACACTATGGGTACTTATTCAGTTTCCGGTCAAAATGTTAGGCATCAATTTCAATCTCCAAATTATTTAAATGCGCCGGGAGGCAACCTGTTGCTTTACACAGGCGCAACAGTTTCCATTGCTGATGTCAGTTCTGGTCAGGTAACTGGTTCTTTTTGCAATTATATGGGATCAAGCGGATCAAGGCTGTATGGATCTGGTTATTCCGCTACCGGAACAGCTTCATCATTATTCTGGACATCAAATATTTATCCACTAACAAATGCAAAAGAAGGAACAACCGGAAGGCTTCTCGTAAAAGGATAATCAATGGTAAGTCTTCTTGTTGCTTCGTCACAATCAACAATTTCAAATGCGTTTATTCAAAATGTAGTTACGGTTTCTCAAGCTACTGCTGCAAACACAAATGGAACATTATTTTTTTTACGAAATGTAAAAAGCATCACAACAACCAAGACAGTTGGAGAATTAGGAATTTCCGGAAGAACCATATCTGCATTGGTTAGTAGCGATGGTACAACTGGATTGAATGCAATAGTTCGTCCGGGAACTACATTTTCTGTTTCCGGGTCTGTTAATGTTGAAAATACTGGGCTTGGCACAACTCCAACGGCAAACACATACATGGTTACTGGCGAACCATATACCGATAGTGACGTAAGTATCTCTTATCCTTTGCCTCCGTTTATTTCAAATTCTTCAAATACAAGCAATCATATTACGGTGAGTACTGCATCTGCCGTTTTGGGACCGGGTAATGTTACATATGGAGGAACATTTACACATAGTGGTTATTACGAAGTTGCCGGATATATTTCCGAGACAACTTTTACCGCTACTTATGTTGCAGCAAATTTTGGAATCATGTCTGGTCATGTGTTGACAACAAGAGATTTAACAGTGACAACCAATGATCATATTCCAATAACCGGAACACAAATAGTGAGTCAACTTACTGGACAACTAAGCGGAACTGGAACAATAAGTGGTTTTACCTTGACGTTAAGTGCTGCTGTGACTGGTCTTGTTGTAGGAGCAACAATAACAGGAGCTGGTGTTCTGCCTTATACGACTATAGTTGCTGGAGTATCGGTAACTTCATGGACAGTTTCAAGATCTCATTCAATATCTTCAACAACAACTTTTTCTTTTGGTGGCTTGACAGGAACATATTCAGTAAGCAAATCTCAAACAATAGGATCTTCTGGATCTACTAAAACTTTTCGCATAGGAGGAACATATGGCCTGACTTTTCCCATGGGAATTTTTACGGAAGATCTTCCGATTTATGTTACGGGACAAGGAGGTGCTGGAAATATTGGCGGAGGCGCATATGTTTACGCTGCTGGAAATTCAACATTGAGTTCGTTTGGTTCATACTCGACAGGCATAAGCACTCAACTTAACCCGAGAACCTCACACACTGTAGGAGCATTATATTATTTTTGTCCAACGGTTTGGATTCCTTTTGTTTGCAATCATGCTTCTGGAAATGGACCAGTTCAAGCAACACCTACTCTCTATCTTCTTGACACAAGAACAAACTCAATAACTTTTAACCAAGGAGTTTCCTTTTCTGCTTCAAACAAGAAGCCAACTGCTGGATTTGCCTTGAAAAATAATGTAAAACAGTTAGATTTGCCTAATTTTTTTTACAATAAAATTACACAATACGTAGTGACATCATCTCAAAAGTACAAACAAACTTTTTCTAATCAGACCCGTCTTAAAGCAAAAAAATCTGTTGAATCAGCAAAAATCATTGCAATGAAAGAAATTTTAGATTTTTCAATTTTGTCACAATCAACCCTTGTGCCAAGAAATGACGATGAATTGCAAATTAAATCAGCATCCATTACTGACATAAAAACAACTTCGGCAAAACAAGGGGGAACAACCATTATTGTTTCCGGATCGAGTGAATCTACTACTCCATATTGGAGTTAATGGAGCAATAAATGGTAAATCAAGATGATCAACAAAGATACAATGCAATATTTAATCGACAAGATCCGCGCAAAAATCCTAGCGGAGCTACATACAAACAAACCGAGCTTAGGAATGTATTACCGTATAAAAATCCGCGCACGTTAGCAACAGCTGCTTTAACTCATTATCATATGGGTCACATAGGAGCAGCTCATTTGGTAACCATGGAAATGAGAGATACTTCTTCAAACTATGAGGGAAAAAAAATCATGTTTCATGATTTTTTTGTAACTCCGTCAGACATAAAAATTGATCAGCCCGGACGTGTCATGGTGTATCAAACACTCACTGGAGATTCTTATGTGGATCATATTGGGTCTGGTCTTCCAACAATTACCTTGAGTGGAAGACTTGGACCCAATCCGTTGATTGGACCAATTGGATGGGTGCAATTTACCATGCTGCGAGAATTTGTTGAAACATATTATGACAGATGCAAAGCATACAATGCTCAAAGTACCCGGTTGATTCTTTCAATTGATTACAACGACAGTCCGAATTTTGGTCAATGGGACGTTACAATACAAAATTTTTCAATTTCAAGAAGCAGTCAAGGGCCCCTTTTCCACTCTTATTCCCTTTCGTTAATTGCTGTTGCACAAAAAAACGGAAACAATGGATATCTGTATGATTCTTACAGGCCAATAAGAAAAACAATACTTACAAACGCTCCCGCAATAATGGATTCGGGAAGATTTGAGGTGCCCGGACCTTCCGAAAGAGGTGAGATCACTGCCTCCAATCGTGCAATCACAGATGCCAGTAAAATTGACCTTCCTCAACAAAAAGCAAACAATTTTTTAAACAACAATCTTCCGTATAATTATTTTGAAACAAGAACACCAGAAAAACCTGTTGTAAGTATATGGAAGAAAGAACACGGTCGTCCTCCAGACTGGGTAATAACCAATAACACTCAAACAATTGAGTATAGTTCTTTAGGAATCGAAGCTAACGTCTTGAGTGGATGGGAAATTACTACACGATACAAAAGCAGTCCTAACGCTTTGGCGTATGTTTTTGATGAATCGATGATTGGAGCAAAAATAAAATTTTACGATGTTGGAAAAATTCATGAGGGAGAAATAGAATACATATCTGGCACTACTGGCAGTGCTGCACATTTGCGCGGTGTTGAAAATTCTTATATACAAACTTCTTCATATGGAATATTCATGGATTTTGCAATTACTCAAGTAGAAACTGTGTCAACGTGGAGTGAAACTTTTGACAATTCTTTTTCTGCTGCTGGGTACAATCCCAATTCTGATTTTCAAGAATACCTTCAGTATTGCGAAAGCAAAAAATATAGCGTTCTTGAAATGATTGATCAATTTTATCCTGTTGAGAATAAAAATGAATGGAATGAACAAAAAATAAATGATTTGGCTTTGCTTATTTGTGTTGCAAGCGGAATTGAAATTCCTTTTACTTCCAAACTTGACTATAACACTCCAGTAAATCTTCCAACGTTTGAAACGTTTGAAAAGTTTTACAAATAAAAAAGGAGAATTTTTGAAATGGTCAGCATACCATACGGAATCAGAAAAGGAAGTTTTTTATCTTCTAGTCAATATCAACAGTCGTATTCCTACAAAGATCTTCCAATTTCAATAAAAAATCTTTATGCATATTACCCAGAGCTTGTTCAATCTCTTGAATTTATTAAAGCGGCATGGAACAATTCCTCAAGACACACATATGAATTCAGAATAATTGCCAGTCGAATAGCCGAAGCAATTTCAAAATGTTTGTCTCTTGTTGAAAAAGAAATCCTTGGGGAAGAAACAGAAACTCAGCTTGACATAGAACAACAAGTTTTTTTCTCCAAAAGCATTGTGCTTGCTTATGAGCTTGCAGTATCGATGAAAATTTCTTCCACAAATACATCTTTAATGACAAAAGGAACCTCTGGATCTTTTACTATTTCTTTTACCGCTGATGCATTGTCTTGTTTGGAATTAATAGAAAGCTGGGATCCGTTGACAGATTATATTCTTAATGGAAATGATAGTCCCTTTTTTGATGTAAAAAGTGTTTTGAGGCGTTTGTTGTATGGTACAATGATTGCTAAAGCAGGATAATATGGCAAAATATAAATCCGTAATTATTCGATCAAATGACTCCATACAAGACATTTCCGAAAGATATCTTGGTGATGCAAGCAAATGGTTTTCAATTGCAACATTAAATCGTCTTAGATCTCCATACATATCCGATGACCCTGAGGATCAACTTGGACAGAAAAATGGAGAAATTTATATTCCTTCTGAGCTTTTGAAAGGATCAACGTACATAAAGCTTCCCAAATCACTGTACAGTGTTTTTTCTCCAGATCAAGGATTTATTGCAAAAAATATTCTTGCCCCAAATAATATTATTTTTGCAAAAAAATATTTGCAAAATGGAGATTATTATTATGACAACATAAAGATCCGAAAAGTTCACTTCTATGCAACAGATTACACAAAATCTTTTGTTTCTATGACAAATGATGAATTTCTTATTGAATTTGAATCAAACACCATTTCCAGTCCTTCAATTAGTGCACTTGATCAAAAACTTGTTTCTTTTTCTTATTACAGTATTGGAACAGCAAAACAATCAGAATATGTTGTAACAGGAATTGGAACGTCTTGGGATTCTTCTATGATAGGGGCAACATTATTTTTTCCATCAATGGGAAATTTATCTGCAACAATACTTTCTGTTGAATCTTCAACTTCTCTAACGGTTGATTATTCCAGAAACATAGGAAATGATCCGTTTTCTCCTGTAAAATATTCAATACAAAAATCATTTTTTTCTGAGTCTTTTTCAAAAATATACGTAACGTATTCATATGTAACCGCAAACGGAAAAGAAACGATTGTTGCTCCATTCAATGAAGTTCTTATAGATGGATCTTATGTAGCAGAATATATTAAAGCAGGTCCTTATTCAACAATTACTTTTTCTTCTCCTTCTGTGTGGCCGACTGGAGTGACTGCAGTAAATGTATATATTGGAAATGACACTTTGCGTTCATCATTGAAACTTCAGGCCACATTGTTAGCGCCTTCTTCTAGCGCAAGCATTAATATAGACAATGGATTAATTGCAAACGGGAAAAATCCCGAATTTCCAAGTTCATCAAATGATGAATGGTTTTACAATGAAAAACCAAAGATTGGAATATTAAATTCTTACGTTTTGGGATCAAAATTTACTTTTCATGAACCTTATTTTGACGATACATACGTTTTAAAAACCGGAGACATAATAAGAATACCTATGTCTTCGCAGCAAGGATCAGTTGCAAGTTATTACTCAGATAAAACAATTCTTGATGCATACGGGAAAGACATTGCATTAAATTCAAATGGACAAATATCTTTTACGGGAAATTCTTCAACAGATATTTTAAATATTTCTGGAAGAAAAAATGTAATCCAATCATTAAACAATCGTCTTTTGACAAGATATGGCAGTCTGAAATCGTTTCCAAGTTACGGAAATAGTTCATTCAAATATGCAGGATCAAAATATTCAGCAACTATTGTAAAATCGGTAAAAGACAGCTTAATAAATTCCATCATTTCTGATCCAAGAATTGAGTCAATTATTAGCCTTGACGTGCGCTACGATTCAGATTCTTCTGCTATAATAGCAGATAATATCTACATAAGATTGGTGGAAGATTCTTCTGCCGTAAATCTTTATGCCATTGAAATAGGATTTTGAGGCAAAAAACAACATGGTTGAATCTTTTAGGCTAAAAAGACAACAGGAAATATCTTCAAAAATTATTGGTCATTTAATGACACACACTGATCAATTGACCGATTTTTCTGAAGGATCAATTATTCGGTCTATTATTGAGGCTTTTTCTTCAGAAATTTATCAGAACAATATTGTTTTTGCTGATAGCATTTTATCTGCAATTAAAACCTCAATTAAGCAAGCATTTAACAAGCCTTTGCTTTCTGCAGAAAAAGCAAGCGGAATGGTGATGTTTTACCGAAAAATGCTTCCGTCTCCTATATATATTAACAATGTTGCAAATGAATCAGATCCGGGAATAAGTTTTGCGTACAATACTGGCTTATTAAATATTTCTCCTGACTCAAAAGTTTATTATGCGGTTTCTGGGAATAAGAACGATCAAGAAAGTCAGGCAACATATGCTTTTTTGCTTCCTAATGAAGGAACGTCAGTTGTATCCAGTACCATAAAGTGGCAAAAAACAAATGGATATAGTGCGTACAATATTTACAGATCTTCTTTAAATCCCATGACGTTTAGTACAATGGTTTCTTTGGCTCAAACCGACAAAAATACCATTTCTTTTGAAAATGTCAATACGGCAAATGTTCAACGTGCATTCAATGGCACGCCAACTTCTTTGACATTGTCTACTCTTACTGGAACAGGACCCTATTACGCACAATTAACAATTGCTGGCACTGGTGTTGCTTGGAGCCCTTCAGTTGTGGCTCGAAGCATTATCAGTGGCCCTCCAAATAATTTATCTGAAGATGGGAGTTTAGGATACGGAACAGTTACTGTATCAGACAAAACCAGTTCAACTGTTCTTCAATTAAAGTCATCGTTACCATTTGTTGCAGGAACAATACCAAAAGAACTTTTTGTTTCAGCAGAAAAAAGTATTCGTGGAACTTATTTTTATAGTTTAACGGGAATTGATTATTTGGGAAAAGAGTCATCAGCTTCTTTTCCGCAAGAAATTTCATTTTATAATGATTTTGCTTCTTCTTCTTGGAAACAAATTCAAAATGCTGTTTCATATAAATTGTATAGATCATTTTCTTCTACTCCAAATTACATATATGCTTCAAACAGCATTGCTCAAACGGGATTATTAACTACATCAAATTACGGCGGATCTTTTGATTCTTCTAGAACCATAGCATACAGCGTAAGTGCATCAGAAAACGGAATAGAAAGCCCTGTATCACAAATTTCTTATATTCGCACTCCTTCTTCAAACAAAGGCACTCTTACAAATATGACCGCAGGACAGGAAACTTGGTCTGCAGAAATAATTGTTCCCATGACATCAAATGCAAGATTTTACTCATTGTATAAATCCATATCTTCTTATTCACAACAAGAGTACACTGGAAATAGTTCAAGAATATCAAAAAACGGAACAACAATTTCTGCTTCAGTATCTTCTCCTATAAATTTTACAAAGGACATGGTTGGAGGAAGAATAAATATAAATAACTCATTAATTGATTCCGGATTTAAAATATTGAAATTTGTAAACAATAAAACCCTTACTGTCGAAAAAAACACAAAACTCAAAGATGCTGATTTTGCTACAGATTCACAAACATTTACCATACAGTATTCTCCAGAAGTTCTTTCCATGCCATCTTCATCAAAAATAAATCTTTTGTTGCCGTCAACGCAAGCATCAAATACTACACTATTTACCATGGCACTTGAAAGCAGCACTTCGGGTATTCTTTCTCAAACGACTTTAGAATACTACATTTCATCAGTTATAAAAACTACTCAGTTTGTAGACGATACTACTAATATTGATTTTGAAATAGAGAGTGAAATGAGATCCGCCATAGGCGGATCAAACTCAATAGCTCCGTTTACAATTACTACAACTTCATCGCTGCAAAATGTACGATTAACATGGAGTGCAACGAATGATCCAAACGTAACCCACTATAGAATATACAGAAAAAGCACAATTTCCTCAGTAACAAAATATAGTTTTGAAGATTTTACTCGTACAACTTTTGAATTCGTTGACACAGGAAACGCAAGTAACTTTACAAAAACATTATCAAAATCAGCATTGGAAACGACGCGAACGCTTGCGCATTTGGCGGATTCAGATTACACAGCTATATATAACTCAGGAACAATTTCTGTTTCCTCGGGAAACTTGTCTACTGTTAATGGCTCAAATACGTATTTTATGGAAAACATGATTGGACAAACAATAGCAATTAGTAATCAGATCAAACGTATAGCAAATGTAATAAGCCCAACACAATTAACTGTTAATTCAGCATATACTTCCGCATTTTCTTCGTCTTCGTATTCTATTACATATACTCCACCTTTTTCCTTTTTGCGGATCAAGGACAGCGGAACAAATGCAACATCTGGTGTTTCTTCAGCTTGGCCAGCAACAAATCAACCCATGAAGGATTCAGTTTCTTGTTCGATTCCTGTTTATTCTTCTGGATCTGCATCTCAGTCTTTAAACAGCATTAATGGAGTTGGAACTTCATTTAAAACATACATGATAGGCAATCAAATAACGTATTTTGATGGCACTAATGGGGGAATCATTACATCTCGATCTCAAAATACAGCTTTAACAAGCGCAACAAACGCAACAGTATTGCGTCAAAATTTTCGTGTATCCCCTCTTTTTTCAAGCAAAATATATTCTTCCGGAACAATCACAAGACAATCATTGGTTGATGCTTTTGGGACTGCTGGAAAAGTTATTACGGGATCTGACACATTTTGGGATTCAAGTTTTATTGGTGCCAAATTTTATCATAATAATGGCACGTATGGTGGAATAATCAAAGATGTTCTTTCCGAAACATCTTTGATTACAGACACAGAAGCGTTAGTTCAAAATGCATCAGACAATGGATATGCTATAGTAAAAAATTCATTATTGTATCTTGATTGGCAAAAATCTACGTGGCCGTATCTTCATAGAATTGTTTTCAATAAAAATATTTCTGAACTGACAACATATGGACAAGGAACATCTTATGGTTATTCTGATACTGGAATAATGCCAGAATTGTCAAAAGATTATTATGCATCAATTCCTACAGAAAATACAGCGCAACTTTCAACGGGAATTTTGACCATTCCAGCGGGAACAATGATTCGTATTCCAAATACAGCAAAAAATTATGAAGTGATAAATAATGTTGTAATGAATTCTTCTGATAATTCAATTTCTGCCAGAGTTGCAGCTGTTGCAACTGGAAAGGGATACAATACTCCCAAAAATACTATTACGCAAATAATAACAAATGTTTATGGAATTGATTCCGTAACAAATACCGCTGATCTCATTAATGGAAAAAATAATGAGACAGAAGAAGAATGGGTAACAAGATTTGAAAAAACAGTCAGGTCGCTTTCTCGCGGAACAAAAGAAGCAATAGAAGAAGGAGCAAAAATTGCCAATTTGACTGATTCATCTGGATATATTATTGAAGAAATCACAAAATCATTATCTGTTGAATCAAGTCAAAATAACATTCTTCTTTATGTTTCTAATGGAAAATCGTATGCAGCAAGCGCACAATTGATTGCAAAATGCAAAAAAATCATTGAAGGATACATTGATCCGGATACAAAAATTATTTATCCGGGGTATAAAGCAGCAGGAATACCAATCACTATTCAAAATGCGGAATTTCAATATCAAAATATTACAATGAATGTTACACTAAATTTTGGGTACAAATTGGGACTTGTGTCAAATACCATAAAAACTACGGTGCAAGATTATTTTGCAGAACTTGATATAAGCAACGGATTTAAAATTCCAACTGCTACCGTAAGTCCAGTAAATGTTACAAACATTTCTGCATCAGCAATCGTTGCAGGACTTCGATATACTATCAATGATGTGGGAACAACCACTTGGTCGTCGTTTGGAGTAACAGGAACAGCAAGTATAGGGACAGCTTTTACTGCTACAACAAACGGAACATCTTCTTCAGGAAATGGAACAGTAAATTTAATTATTGATTCTTTGACAAGCCAGACAAATCAATATCGTGTAGTAAATGTTGACTCAAAAGGAAATAAATCTTTTCCGTCACAGCCAAAAATTATAACGACATATATTCCTTCTTCTTATGCTCCCACCAAAATAGCATTTAATAAAATATCTAGCGGTCCAGATTTGGTTTCTACTGATATTCTTAAGTGGAATGGAAACACTTGGGTTTTTATTGGAAATAAAGTGTATGGAATTGATAGCAATTTGTGGTTTTTTCTTGATGATGGATCTGTAGATATTAATTCTGCCGCGTCGTATTCTTTTTCAAATCCCACTTTGAAATTTTTTCAAAAACCTGAACTTGTGCAAAGAGTTATGAGAATACCCGGAATTTCTTCCGTAATCATAAATGTTCCTGATGAAAATGAAGACGATCAAGAAATAATTATTCCGGATGTTGGACATTTGCTCATGCTTGGGGCTTGTGAGATTTACTAAAATGTCAACTCCTTTAGATGTCCCTCCAGATTCGACAATATTGTCCAGATTTTTGCGCTCAATGCCAAATCTTTTTTCTTTGGATCCCATTGCTCAAAATGCAATAGAATTCATTGCCATACATCCAAAACCGATAAAAGTTATTTCTATTCAGCAAACGGGAGTGAGCTCCATTACAATAACGCATGAAACCAATGCAAATTTTAAAAATTTTCCGCTAGGATCTTCGGTATTCTTAAGCATGCCAAATGAATTTGTCGTATTTAATTTGATTTATGATGTCAATCAGTATTCAAATGAAGGAACATTTGTTTTTTCTCATGAGTATTTTTACAATGAAGCATATTTAGCAGGAGGAAATTTAACTGGTGAATATCTTGCAAATAAAGTTTTTGTTCAAAATGCATATATCTATGTAGCAAAAATAAACAGAGCACAGTTTGTTTCCGATACCAAAAAAATGTTGGGAATGACAGAAGCACAGTATTTGGGTTTTTATTCATTTTTTGACGCATGTATTGATGCCATAACAAACAAAAATTATGTGTATTTATCAGAAGAAACCACAAAAGAAAATTCATCACTCTATATATCTGATTTGTTTTTAAATCTTACGTCATCATATTCTTATTGTGATTCAGAATACATAGATCTTTCTGCTCATTCAATCCAATCTCTTGTTGAGTATTTTCAAAAAAAATATTCAGATTTGATTGCAGAGGGAAAAGGCGGAATAAAAGTATTATATGATGACGCAATTACATCTTTTTCTACTCCCGCAACGTGTTTAATTGAAGGCGGACTGGATATTGATTCCACTGGAATTTCTTGGCCAATTTACACAAACACTAATTTTAAATTGCTTTTGCCTATTGTGTTAATGATAAGAGAATACAAAAAAGACACCTCTAATGCATTGAAGCAAACAAATCAATCTCTTGCAACAACAGAATGGCTTGAATATTGGGGAAAAATACTGAATGTTCCTCGGCAAACAATAGAAATTGGTTTGGATGAAATGTATCGGTCAAGAATGCAAAGAGAAACATTGTTGCCAAAGTCCAACAATTGGGCACTTGCAGAACTTATAGAAGCTTCTACCGGACAAGAAGCTCGTGTCACTGACGGAGCACAACCTTTCCAGATTGTTTATCCTTCTTTTGATGCATCAAGCAAGGATGCAAAAAATCGCATATCAAGTTTCATTCCCTATATTTCCACTCAAGAAGGCAATCCTTTTGTTGGCACAAAACCGACTAGCATAATACTAACAACGACAAGTCCATTTTTGACAGGAACAATAACAATTGTTGGATCGACATTTGGCGTGAGGGAATATTCTCCCTCATCAGGAACATATATAACAGTTCCTATTCCGGTGGGAGCAATTGTTTCGTTTCGTCCTGCGTCCACAGGATCAGCCAATATGAATGAAGGAGTCAAAACAGGATCAATTACTAATATACAGTCAACCTCTACAAGTATAGTCTTTACTCACAGCGTGGGAGCATTTACAGTCGGTTCTGCAGTCACCATAACTGACTCAAGTAATCCATTGTATAATTCCACATGGGTTGTGTCATCATCAACAAGCACTACGTGCACAATACTGACAGGACTCTCAATTCAAACCCCTGCTGCGGGAGCTGCACTTGGAGCAATTTCAGGGTATGTAAAAAATATTATTACTGTTACTGGAAAAACTGACACAACACTTACAGTAAGTTCTACGTTGCCAATGACTGGAGGAGATTTAGGATATTTATCTGTTACAAATATTTTTCCAGCAGCTCAAGGTTCTTATTATCCAATATATTTGACAGATATTCCTGCATCAGTTACCACTCTTGGACCGTCAACAGGTTCGGGGACATTTATTGTAAAAGTCTATCCCGATGAAAATCAAAATTTGTCGCAAAATCTCTCTACTTTCGTTTATACTTTAGTAAACAGATATAAACCTGCAGGTTTGTCGTTTACGATTGAGCCGCTTATTACATGACATTCAAGCTCAAGGAATTTTCTAAATGAGAAAAATCAATAGTGTTCTTGGCATTTATCCAACTCGCGTCAGTCGAGTAAGCGCAATTAATTCAGCAAATCAATCTCTTGAATCTGTTGTTTTTCAACAAGGTAAAAGCTTGCTTGATTATGATTTGAATGTCATGCAGGATATTGCAAGCAAAAATGTTCAAAGACTTACTCAATCACTGTATAGAACATCTGGATTTTTGACAAGCATCAATGTTCCGACATCATCGACTTCGTCTTCTATAAGTCTCAATTCTTGTTATGTAAATATTTTGGGTCACATTTTTCAAGTTGCTTCAACAGGGAATGGAGCTCCCAATCTTGTTGTTAATTTGCCTAATCATGCAAAATCATTTATGTGGATTGAAGCATGGTATCAAGAAATTGTTCCAACGAGTGCATCTGGAGAAACTATTAATTCGGTATCAACAGAATCTAAAGATGCAAAATTATACAAATATGGAAATGCAGGTTCTTCTGTGTTGACAGCAAATGAGCTTTCTGATAATTTAATTCTTGACAATACATTTGCTGCTGAAACAACGAGAAGAATTCAACTTCGATGGAGAATACGAATAGATGCGTTGTCAAGTGCGACAGACCCAATTACCTCCATAGGATTTTACAGTTCATTAACTACGGACTCAACAGATGTTTCAAATTCCTTGATAAAAGCATACGGAGGAAGAACGTCAAGTTATGCCACTACATCTCCATATACATTTTGGAGAGCCAACAGTATTTCTGTATCCAATGCAACTTATGGGTCTTTGGCAGAAATTGCTGATAGTACAAAATATAAAGCAGACATGAGAGATTCATTTTCTGAATTTTTAAGTTATCAAGATTCTGGATTATATGTTGCCGGACGAGGAACCGATGATGATGCTCAGGAACTTAATACTGTTGATGGAAGAGTGTATGGAATTCCAATAGCAATTATTTCCTATACTGCCGCTGTTGGTAATGCAAGCCCTACATGGACACTTCTTTCAAAAACAACTCAAATTGCCACATCTACAGACAGCTCTGTAACAATTGGCGAAGCCACAGCTCCGCAGTTAAAAATTAGAGCCATTGATCCGGACATTTCTAACAATGCTTCCATTAGTGTAGTCGTAGGCGAATCAGGTGCAACCAACACAAAAAAAGATCTTTATATTTCTTCTTTGGATTATGGTGGATATATTTCTTATGTTGTTCCAAAAAGATTATCGGTACTTGAACAGGGAACCTTTACTAATCCATCTATTTCGTTTGAGTTGACCACTAGAAATAGTGGATTTTATACCAACCGTTCTAATACTCTTACCAAGGTAGGAGTATCTGTTTCCGCTAAAGAAATTGCAACTTTTTACAATAACACAAGTGATTCAGCAACGTTTGGGTTAAATATTGCAGGTCTTTTAAATGTTGATGGAGCAACAACATTTGCGGGTAATGTAACTTCTACTGGAGGAATATTTACTGCAAATTCCACAACTCTTACAAATATATTGCCTCGGCTTACCTCAAATACACTTTTTTCTTCAAGCAATGTTCTTGTTACAGGAGGATCAATTTCTGGAACTTCTGTATCGCTGAAAGCAGGTTCTACGCCAATTGCTTCCGGAGACATTCAATGGGATAATTCCACTACAACTCTCAAGGTTGGATCATCAAATACAGCAACAATTTCTTTTGGTTATCTTGGTTCAACAATTTCGACCGCTGTTAGCGGTTCGGCTGCTCAAACAGCTTTGGCAGGAACGTCAAATGAAGTAGCTCGCGCAGATCATCGGCATGCAAATCCTTCTACGTATTCTCCATCAAGTCACGTGTCGCAACATGTTTCGGGGGGATCAGATCCTTTTGGTCCGGTACTTGTTAATGGAGTCTCTACTAATGTAAATCTTAATGCTGTGGCAAAAGTTGGCGTTAGTATAAGTACTGTATCATCAGGACAAGCCACATCTACAGTAGGCACAATTTTCCAGAGAAGACAGATAAATTTTGTTGCAGGAGCCAATACTACATTAGGTTTGTCAGAAGATGGAACTACCGAAACAGCTTCTTTGACAATTAGCGCAAATGTTGCTGGATTTCAAGATGTTTGGACAAACACGACAACTCTTGCAACTGCAATGACGGCAAACAAATATTATACTGTTGTTACTGTTGGAACAACATCGGTTGCTCAATGGCAAGCTGTCGGTGCTCCAGCAAGCGTAACCGTAGGAACAGTTTTTCTTGCCAGTGGTGCTGCTGCATCGGGTGATGGAACAGTTCGTCCAACATTCAATTCTTTGCCTTCTGCTCCCGGTGACGTTGGAAGTTATGCATGGATTCCTGTTTCATATATGGTTGCAACTAATTCTTATGTAATCATGTCGCTTGGAAACACAAATTTTACCTTACTTGGTGCCAGCGCAAACACTATTGGACTGACGTTCATAGCAAACACAATTGTTCCGACAGGCACAGGAATGGTCATGCCACTTTATACTCAACAGTATGCGGCTCACAGAGAGCACACTCATCCAAGACTTGATGGATATTCCACAGGATTTTCAACATTGCCCATAAGTGGCACTGGAACAGCGGGTACGTCCACAGATCTTTCTCGGGGAGATCATCAACACAGTTGGCCGCTGTATCTTACTGCAAAATTTGGTTTTGGCGCTACACCAACAAGCATTGCAAGCGCACTTGATGTTTACGGAACATCAACGTATACCACAATGGCTTCTTCCTTGTTTGTCCGCGATGGTGCAGCATTTGCCGCAGATGTTGGAGGACGGATTGCTCTTGGCGGAGCAGTCAATGGAACAACATTTACCGCATATGCAGGCATTAGTGGAAGAAAATCCGTAGCAACGGTTGATAATTATGCAGGATATCTCAGTCTTTGGGTAAACGCAGGCAGCTCAACAACATTGACGGAATTTTTTCGCGGTTATGATAATGGATCCATTTATGTTGGAACAACAGGGCAAACCAAACCAACTGATGCTGACAGCATGGTTGTAAAAGGAAAAATTACAGCAGCAGGATTTGTGGTCACCGGAGGAGCTGGCATTTCTGCAGGAAGTGGAGGAACAGGAACAACTTCTTACGCAGTTGGAGATATTTTGTACGCCGATACAACAACAACTCTTGCAAAATTGACTAAACCAGCTAGCGCTACTTCTTTGCTTACAATGACATCAGCAGGCGTTCCCGCTTGGGCATCTTTGGCAAACACTGGAATCACTGGTGTGGGAACGATAACAACTGGTGCGTGGAATGGTACGGTAGGTGCCACAACGGCAAATACTGGAGCATTCACCACCATATCGGCAAGTAGCACAACGGCTTCAAGTTCAACAACGACTGGCGCACTTGTTGTCGGTGGAGGTGTTGGTGTTGCGGGAACCATTACCGCCGGAGGATTTGCCGGACCTCACAACGGAACAGTGGGTGCCACAACGGCCAGCACGGGAGCATTCACCACCATATCAGCAAGTAGCACAACGGCTTCAAGTTCAACAACGACTGGCGCACTTGTTGTCAGTGGAGGTGTCGGTGTTGCGGGAACCATTACCGCAGCAGGATTTACCGGACCTGTTGGTGCAACATCGCCGAGTACTGGAGCATTTACCACATTGACTGCAAATGGACAACTTGTCCTTACTGTTACAACTGCTGCTTCATCAAAAACAACAGGTGCGCTTACTGTAGCCGGTGGTCTTGGAGTAAGCGGAGCAGTCTATGCTGATTCTGCAGTGTTAACTGCTACAACGGCTTCAAGTTCAACAACGACTGGCGCACTTGTTGTCAGTGGAGGTGTTGGTGTTGCGGGAACCATTACCGCAGCAGGATTTACCGGACCTGTTGGCGCAACATCAGCGAGTACTGGAGCATTCACCACCATATCGGCAAGTAGCACAACGGCTTCAAGTTCAACAACGACTGGCGCACTTGTTGTCAGTGGAGGTGTCGGTGTTGCGGGAACCATTACCGCAGCAGGATTTACCGGACCTCACAACGGAACAGTGGGTGCCACAACGGCCAGCACGGGAGCGTTTTCCACGATATCGGCAAGTGGAACTATTACCTCTACGTCTGGTGGATCAGCCATATCAGCTGCCGGAGAATTTACCACAACTGGTGCAAATGGACTTCGAATTGGCACACTTATGTTGAGAAATGATGGTTCTAATACGTATTTTCTTTTCGGAACGTCTGGAACTTCAGGAGATAATTGGTCAACCATGCGGCCACTTACAATTAACAATGCTACAGGAAACATAAGCACATCTGGAGCAGTTTCTGGAGGATTTGCGTCAAGATGCATTATTCCTACTGCATCATTTATTCCTGCTGTAACAAATGGTGCTTCTTTAGGGTATCTCAATACAGGAATTGACAAATACGAATTGCAATACTCAGGTGGAGATGATTCAGGAAAATTAGCTTACGTAACATTAAGCGTTCCGTATAATTATGCTGGAGGAACCATAACCATAAGAGTATACTGGTATATTGCAAGCGGAACAAATTCTCAAGTTCGATGGGAAGCTTTGGCATCATTTGTAGCCATAAATGGAGCAGTAAATAGTACTCCCGCACAAGTTGCATCTGCTGATGCTGGAGTTGCAACAGGAGCCGTAGCAAACACATTAATTATAAGCACGTTGACGTGGTCTACTTCTTTGCCTGCAGCGGGATCTTTGCTATACTTTGGATTAAAGAGAAATACAACTTCCGCGAGTGATACATCTACTGCGGTTGCTTGTGTACAATCAGTTGCAATTGAATTTGGGAGTTAATTATTTTATGGCATCCTTAAAATATCTTGGAGTAGAAGTTGATTTTGGCACAGGAGAAAATGGTTCACTTACTGTAGTATCTGGTCAAACACTTACTCTTACTTCAGATAAAAATTATACAAATGTTACAGTTCAAAATGGAGGAACGTTAATAATTGCACGTCCTCAACAAGCAAGTTTTACGGCATCAACAACTAATTTGTCTACTTCACTTACTGTTTCATCCGTTATTGGAACAATTTCCATTGGAAGTGAAATCTGGGGAGCACATATTCTTGATGGAACGACAATAACTGCAGGCAGTGGTACTTCTTGGACTTTATCAAAAGCACAAAATGCCACGCTTTCAACTTCATATGGATATGCATTTGGTGCGTTGCCAAACATAAAAATCAATGGAACACTTACTGTAGATGCTGGAGGAACAATACGAGGAGATTTAAGTGTTTATACTCCTTTAAGCTACAGTGCATCTGGACCAGTCAGTCATGTTTCTGCATACAATGGAACATGGATTTTGGCAGATTTTTGGACCGGAGGTACTGGTATATATACGACAGTTGGCGCAAAACACGGTCAATCAGGTTATTATAACAGTACTGACAATGCACGCATGCAAACCGACTTTGCACGTTTTGGATATTACGATTACACGATGCGTACATCAGAAAACAGTCAGTTTGCAGGCGGCGGCGGCGGCGGCGCAGGAGTAGAAAACGGATCTGATGGGCAAGGTCCCCAATCCAACGCTGATTGGGGCAATCTCTTCACCAGCGGAGACGGTGGAACCCGCCATCCTACCAATCCTCGTCCCGATTTTGTCACATTAGCCAATTCAAACAGCAACATTTCGATGTTGCATGACGGAAATGTCGGTGGTCAAGGTGGTAATTCCACAGGTGCCTCAAGAGGTGCTGGGGGACGTTCATTGAAACTCATTGCGAGATATATTGTCAATAATGGTTCGATACATGTTAACGGAACAAATGGTGGTAACGGAAACGCAGCGGGCGGAGGCGGTGGAGCCGGAACACTTGTTGTTTTTTGTGCGGAAGAACGCGGATCAGGAATATACAGTGCAAAAGGTGGTGCTGGTGGTATCTCTAGTTCATCCAATTTTGGGGATGGAGGGCGTGGTGGAGATGGAACAATTCAGCGTTATTCAGGACGCATGTTGTTTCAAGGTACAGTTTTAGCAGGACCAACGGCCGCAGAGTATTCAAGTTTTACTGGATTGGACTACGTTCCTGATATTCAATATGTTCAAACAGATAACGCATCTAGTCAAACAAGTGGGGAGTATTCAACGACATTGTATTGGAAACATACTTGTGGAACATCAAACAATAGATTATTATTAGTAAACATTGCAATAACTGGAGGATATACACCCAATAATACTGCACAAGAAAGAAGCGTTTACGTAAGATACGGTCCAGAGCAAGCAACCATGTCGGATTATGCTCTGACAGCAATTCCTCTTACTTATCTTGATGAATCTTATGTTCACATGTCTGATAATGCCAATGCAGATTCACCTTTAAATGCTGATTATGCATTACCTAGTCCCGCAGATGCAATGAAATCAGAATGGTGGTATTTAATAAATCCTCCTTCTGGAGACAATTATATTTCTGTTTTGCGTTCGCAAAACTCTACAATGATTGGTGGTGCAGTGAGTTTTGTAGGAGTTAATCAATCAAATCCTTTTCGTTCATTTGGTGCTCATAATACTCGCAACTTGTACGGAATATCTAATGTGGGCACACAGTCCGATGGTACTCCTTATACTACAAACTCTGTATATGAATATTACAATATGCAGCTAACCAACAAGCTTGATTCTATAAGTGGCGGAGCGTATTGTCCGGGAATTAACAATGATTTGTTATATGCTGCAGTTGTAACTGCAGGAGCTCGTAACGGAACAACGGGTGCCACTGGAATTTGCACTCCCCTTTCTCCTCTGGTAACTTCTTCAACAGGATCTTGGTCAAAAGAATGTGTAAATGCGTCTGGTAAAGTTCTTCTTTCTTCTGTTTCTGCGTACAAAATTCCTACTTCTGAACAAGAAGCAGCGCATTTTATCAGCGCAAAAAGAGATTCCCTTATTTGTTGTATTGCATTATGCAAAGAAGGAGATTCTCCAGACATAAATATTTCCAATACTACTAGAGCTGCTCTACTGGAATATACTAGGGAGCTAGGGATGTATTCAAGTACATTGTATGGAAGAAATAATTTATTAACTGGAACAAGTAATCAGCCGGGAGACTCCGGATCCCCCAATTACACATTTACTTCTAGCCCGACACATTATGATATGAATGATACAAATATGATAAATGGTTTTACCGGAAATTATTTTTGTTACACTCAAAGATCAACGTTTGTTGGAAGCATTAGCGGAACAACGTTAACTGTTACCAACAATTCATCGGGGGCAACAATTGCTGAAGGTGCAATGTTATCTGGCACAGGCGTTCGTCCGGGAACAATAATTGTTGGATCGTATTATCAATCATTGTCTACTGAACAACAACTAAATGTTCTTCCTGATAATTCTACCGCACTTATCAAGGCCAGTATTGCCGGAACGACAATGCAAGTTGTCCATTGTCGTAACGGCGTCTTGGCGATTGGGCAGATAGTTACTGGCACTGGCGTAACGGCAAACTCGATCATTACGGCGTTTGAGGCAGGCAGTGGCGTTGTGTACGGTTCAACTACCATAGGAGGTCCGGGAACATACACGTTGAGTCAGTCTTCAACGGTTGGTTACACAGCGAATTCCGCCACCAACCTGACAGCAACCATGCCAAACGTAACTGCAACTGGATATACTGGCAAATGCTATAGCTCTGGCCTTAGCACAGATACTAATGGCACTTATCAAATTTGGCCATCACAAACTGTACCAGCTAATACAACTATTTATGCTGACGTTACAATGCATACGTCTTGGCATTCTATTAGGGTAAATGGTCCTCAGCAAAAAGGAACGTATTTAAAAATATTTGCCAATAATATTACATTTCCTTTGAATGGATGCGTCGAAACTGCCGGACATGTGTATTTTTCGGCAAAAGGCACTGTAAATATAAATGGATGCGTTATTTCTGCTGTAGGTGGTGGCGGCGCTGGCGGCACTGGAAGTGGTCTTAGAGGAGTATACTCCTCAGGTCAATCTTGGGATAAAATCAGCGGAAACGGAAATGGCATTGGTTCTTACGCATCAATGAATTCTTACAATCAAACACGGTACGGAGTATCAACGCCTGCAGGTGCATTAGGCCCTTCAGTACAAGGAACATATAATATTCGATCATTAGGCACATATACCGGAGGATCTCGTGGCAACAAAACCGCCGCTTCGTATGATGTCAACGGTTATGTTAATTACGCCGGGAAAGGCGGTGGCGGTGGAGGCAACAGGGGATGGGGAGGATGCGGCGGAGGTTCCAATACTGAAGTAGCCAATAACGGTGGATATCCCGGCGGAGGAGGACACAGCATCATTGCCGATACTTCTTCTGCAAATGCTACCGGTTCAGGATTTACCGCAAATGTTTCAGGAAGCGGAGGTACAATAAATGCTGCAACATTAAACACAGCTGGATCTGGATATCTTAATGGAGGAAGCGGAACATTAACATTTCTCATAATAAGTGGAACTTCATTTGTTGGACCAGTGGGATCCATAAGTGTTACTAATGGTATTCCGAATGGAACGATACGGATCATTCAACAAAATTCTTTGCAAAATTCTGCAAATACTGGAACAGGATTACAAACAGTTGTTTTAGATCAAACAAGTTATGCTGGAACCGGAGTTAGATTTTCTGCAGCTCCTTTTACTACTACTGATGGACTGAAAACTTATCCATTGCCTGAAAATTATCTTGCAAATTGGTCTGAATCTACTTCTGCAACAAAATATTACACTGGAATAAGCATGGGAAGCGGCGGTGGGGGAGGAAGCGGCACTGCTTCTACGTGGGGTACTGGAGCACGAGGCGGAGACGGGGGAGGAGCAATTTCCATTGACGCATTTTCAGTTATTGGATCTGGGGGAATATTGGCAAACGGATGCAGAGGATTACGTACTTATGAAAGTGCAGCTTCAGGCATGGGAGTTTTGGGCGATAATTTAGCTAATACTCTGGGAGGCGGAGGCGGAGGAGGATCAGGGGGAGCAATACTCATCACTTGCAAAATATATAACTCTACGGCCACATTGTTTGCAGTTGGCGGAGTTGGGGGAACTGTCTCGTATTATTATAATAGTGGTGGCCGATTTGCAGGCGGCGGCGGCGGCGGCGGCGGCGGCGGAGGCTTAATTATTGTTGCTGCACAAAGCATTATGAGTAATTCTCTTAAATATATTTATGGAGGTCGAAAAGGAATATCACCGATCTTTGAATGGGCAAACGGAGCAGAATCAGGAGATCAAGGCTATTCAAGAACACATGTAGTCAAAGGATATTGGAAATATCAATACTCTATTGTTCTTTGGCTGTGATAGATTAATTCTTGTGCTATAATACAAATGCCACATGTTTTGGCAAAAGGAGAGAACAATGGCAGCGCTTACCAAGAACAACAGGAATGGCAAGATCTCGGAGGAAGAAATGATTATTGACGGAATTGCCAAGGAACATCCCGAAGATGAAACCCCTGAGGGCACTGGAGACATGCCGTATGAGGAATTCGTGGATATTCTTGCCTCAGGAAAGTACTCAGGAGAACTTTGGGCAGACCTTGAGCGCGAGAAGATTCGTGCGCAGGTTGATGTCAGGTTTGCGTCTACGCGAAATAACGAACAGCGATTGAGCACTGCCACGGAACGACTGAACCGTGCAGTAAGTGAACAGAATGCTCTTGAGGAAGAATTCCCCAGCGCAAAGGTTTGGGGCAAGTTCTTTATCTCCAACGAAGCAGTAACTGCGAAGCAAGCCGAGAACAATACTCCGAAGTAATCTGGTAAACTTTCTTGAAGTGTGTGATTGAATCCCCGCTTTATTGCGGGGATTCTTGTTTATTCGCCGCAAAAAAACAGGAGTTGACATGAAAAGCGCAGGAGCAAACCCAAAACTTCGCTTGCAAGAAATCCCATTGTCTTCCAATGGGTATGACCATACGGGACAAGTCATTCCACAGATTCCTTTTTCTCCGGAAGGCAAAGTCAGGTACGAAGATGTTTTCCGCGTTGCAAAGGAATTCCAGAAGCTCAAGGAACAGACATCATATCGAACGGAACGGGCATGCCTTGACCTTCGGCATGCTGACGGCCCTATTGCCATCGTGTATTCGTCAGACTGGCATCTTGGCAGTCTTGGATGCGATTACGATCAGATGCAAAATGATCTGGATTACATCCTGAATACTCCACGATTGGGACTGGCAACGGTGGGTGATCTCAAGGACAACTTTGGCTCGTTCAAGAATGTTTCTGCGGTACATGGACAAGCATTTGCTGGAGATTTGCAGAACCTTGTTCTTGAAGACATTGCTTCGCGTCTCGTGGAAGCCAACAAGCTTTGGATCATTACATGGGATAACCATTCGGTTGAATTTGATGAGCGAGTCATTGGATATGAGGCAGCGAATTTTATTTGGCGCGAAGGAGTTCGAAAAGGCAAGACCATTGCTCTCGATGGAGAAGGGTTTGTTGAGCTGTACATTGGTGACACATTCTACACACATTTGATCATGCATCAGTCTCGCTCACACAACAGTGGGCACAAGCTTGCTGGCAACAAACGGCTGTATCAAACACGTTTTCCGGCCCATGTTGTTGCAACCGGACATACGCACAGTCCTGATTTTGAGCAATATACTCACTACGAGATTGCTGAGGCTCTCGGCTATGAATTTGGTGGTCGTTCTTATCTGATCAAGACTGGAACATACAAGATCAAGGATACGTACAGTCAACGGTATTTTGGACAGCCTTCCATCGGAACTCCAACAGTTGTCTATTTTCCTATGGAAAAAGGCAAGCGCAAGCATCTTTGTTTCCCTACTGCAGAAGACGCTGTGCAGTACATGAATGGTTCTCAATTTTTATATGATTTTCATGAGGCAAACAACAAGACAATTTTTTCTACATAAATAAGCGATAATGTCTTATGGAGATAAGACATGGAAGAGGACACTCGGTCTCGGTTCCCTGTTATCATAAAATCGTGCATCCAACATTGGAAAAGAATCGTTGCCACTACCGCAACGATTCTTGCTGGACTTCGAATAGTAATATGGATTGCAAAAGCAATTGCATCTGCAGGAACCGTAGAC
>Ga0214919_10002752_pt1 | contig 27236 bp, 23 predicted proteins | sample LL1503_MetaG_FD_177994 | JGI IMG/M metagenome (GOLD analysis project Ga0214919, IMG submission 177994) | Freshwater microbial communities from Lake Lanier, Atlanta, Georgia, United States - LL-1503 | ecosystem: Environmental > Aquatic > Freshwater > Lake | place: USA: Georgia | collected...
TCCCATGAACATGGGTTGTCAGAATTCCTGAAATTGAATTCAATTCAGACAAGGATTTTATTTGTTGGGAATTAACGGTTAAAGAAATGGGATCTATGTCAACAAAAATAGGTTTACATCCTTCCCAAATTAAAACATTTGTTGTGGCACAATACGAAAATGGTGTCGTCAATACATTTGCTTTTAGACCTAAGCCCTTTATGGCAAGCTGCAAAGCGATGGTACCATTTGAAACAAATATAAAATTTTCTACTTCAAGGAATTCTCCAAGTTTCCGCTCTAATTCTTTAACAAAAGGGCCATCATTCGTTAAATGATGTGAATCCCAAATTTTCTCCAAATACTTTACATATTCTTTTAAATCTGGCAAAAACGATTTAGTTACATGTAACATTATATTTTTTGAGAAACTTGTTGAATTGGAAAATCAAATTGAGGGCGAACATAACCTGGCCACTTGCCGTACCATGTAGTTTCTTCCCTAAAATCAGCAATTTCAAAATTAAAGACTTCTTCAAAATTAAATAGAACAATTGATTTGTCTTTAACGATCATAAAAGATACTATATAATTACCATCATTTAAAAAATAACCAGGAATTAGTAGGCTAGCTTGTACTACTCCTTTATTTAACATTTTGGGTTCCGTTCCTACATTAAATATGCATTCACCGGTACTCGCATATATATGTAGACTTATGTTCAAATTTTGGTTATCAAGTAAATTCCAAAATTCAATATCAATTTTTAATGAACTTCTAACATCTGCTATTAATTGAGCACCAATTAAGGAAGGGGTCAATTTTGCATATTTAAGTCTTACAAGATCATTACCAGGTGCTACATTTATATCATCAAAGTCTTGCAATAACAAATTGTTCTGCATCGCAGATAAATAGTTATTTAAAACCTCACCTGTTTCACCAAATTGCTTCACATAACCCTTTTCTAAATGCAAAGTCTTATTACACAAATTGGCAACAGCAGTAAGGTTGTGACTAACAAATAGGATTGTTTTTTCTTTTGATGCGACTTCTTTCATCTTGCCTAAAGACTTCTTTTGAAAATCTGCATCACCAACGGCTAAAACCTCGTCCACGATTAAAATATCAGGGTCTAAATGGGCTGAAATAGCAAAACCTAATCTCACATACATACCCGAAGAATAACGTTTCACAGGGGTATCCAGGAACTTAATAATTTGATCCCCAGCAAACTCCACAATTTCATCAAATTGCTGAGTAATTTGCTTTTTACTCATGCCTAAAATAGCACCATTTAAGTATATATTATCTCTTCCGGATAATTCTGGGTGGAAACCAGTACCCACTTCTAACAAACTAGCTACCTTTCCTTGAATATTGACCTTGCCGGTAGTTGGTTTAGTTATCTTACTTAATATTTTTAGTAATGTGGATTTCCCCGCACCATTATTCCCAATGATCCCCAATTTATCACCCTTATTTAGAGAAAAAGTAACATCATTTACAGCCCAGTATTCCTCATATTTCCTTTTGCTGAAAAAATTGTTCAAAAAGGAGTTAGAAGCCTCTTTCTTTGATAAAGGGAGTTTATATTTTTTAGAAATTGAACTTACTGATACAATACTATTCATTATAAGTAATCAACAAATGTGTTTTCTTTAAATTTGAATACGAGTAATCCTAAAACAAATACGACTAAACTTATCAAACACGAAATAAAAAAATCAAAAAATGAAAGAATATGATAGCCTTTAATTAATGAAAAACGAAAAAATTCAACTAAGCCTACTAATGGATTAATAAATAAATAATATTTAAACCAAGCTTTACCTATTATTTCGTTGGATGTATAAATGATAGGAGTAATAAAAAAACCATATTGAACTATTAGAGGTATAATCTGCAAAAAATCACGGTGCTTAATAGCAAATGATGAAAATATCAAACCTAAACCTAAACTAAATAACAATAGAAAAAAAAATGCTACTGGTAAATACAATATATGTAAGGATATAGAATAGTTTAGAGAAAAACTTAAGATGAGGTATATAATAAATCCAATAATAAAATCGATAAAAGGTACGCTAATCGCAGAAATAGGAATAATAATTCTCGGAAAATAAACTTTAGAAATTAAATTACTATTCGTTAAAATAGAATTACTCGAAAACTGAAAAGTGTTGGCAAAAAAATTCCAAAAAAGTACTCCTGAAAAAATGACTAGTTGAATCGGATACCCTCCTAAATCTTGAATATTCGATACGTTTTTAAAAGCAAATAAAAAAACGGACATCGTAACTAAAGGCTTAATAATTGCCCAAATTATACCTAAAATTGTTTGCTTATAACGAACCGAAATGTCTCTTTTTGCTAAAATCAATAACAACTCTAAGTCGTTTCTAACTTGAATAATTCTAGAAGTTGAAATAAAAGACATGGTTACGAGATTAACTCTTTATATACACCGATAATATATATAATTAATAAAGAAATCAAAAAGCCTAAAATAAAACCAATCATAGTAATTGGTCCCCAAGAATGTTTATTACCAATTAGGGGTAATTCAGTATCAGAAATCACATTAAACAATGGAGCCTCTTTTACCAACGAAAACTTCAAATTATCATAATTACGAACAGCTTCTAAGTACATTCCTTGAATCTGGCTAGAGTTCATTTGTAATCTTTCCGCTATGATTCTTGCACTTTGAAATATTATTTGTTGATTTTGATCATTATAATTGGCCAATTTACCTTGAGTATAATATAAGGCAGATCTAAGAGAATCAACTCTTTTACCAAGAATAATCAATAATTCTTGAGATTTTTTTGTTTTGGTATCTATATAAAAGTCGGTAACCGTTTTTAAATATAATTTAGACCAAACATATGCCAAAGTATCACTTCTCGCTTCTACGGCTAAAGTTTGAAAGCTTGACTTAGGATTTTCAATCGTTATAGAAGTTTTAGACTTTAAATGCTCATAAATTAAATCTAATATATTTCGATCTTGAATTGATATTTTCTGAGGATTCGTTTCTGTAAATTTATGTGTGTGAAAATCGCTTGGTAGATTTTTCCATTCATATTTATCAATCTGAGACTTTGATAAAAAAAAGTTTCCAAAAATATCTTCTTTACCGCCAAATTTCACTTTTGTTAAAATCGCTTTTCGATAAATAGCCTTTGTTTTCAATAGTTCTTTAAAATTTTCACCACTAAATAAGGAGCTACTGACACCCATGGACGAACCAATTCCTAAGGAACTAGCAATATCAGCAATACCTCCACCTCCACCATTTTCGCCTTCTAAAACAAAAACAATTTCAGATTTATAAGACATGTCTTGGTATTTCTGATATTCAATAAACAAACCCGTAAAGCCACCAATAAAACTGCCTATTACAATTTTTATAAAATGTTTCTTTATAAAATCTAAAATAATAAAAAAACTATATAATATGTTTTTGAACGAAAACTGATCTGAATTTATATTTGACATATTAGTTCGCTGTAGCTTTTATTAACGTAATTATTCCGATTAAACTAGTAAGTGTACCCGTGAAAATACCCACAATGCTTGCAATTTGCTGACCAGAACTAGCTGTTTTAACTTCTTTCGGAACAATAATCTCCGCTCCTTTTTCGATAGTTGGATATCTATTGATAAATAAAAAACTTTTAGCACGTTTAACTGAACCATTTGAGTAGATAACATATGATTTTTTTCTTGCAGATGTTGTTGTAAAGCCACCCGCCTCACTAATAAAATCTTTAAATGTATTCCCCGAAATAAATTTTACACTGTTAGGATACAAAACCTCACCTGTAACTTTGACTGTTTGTGGTTCTTTTGGTATTACCAAAATATCTCCTTCAATCACAAACAAATCTTCTTCACCTCCTGGATTTTCTAAGGCTTTATTTAGGTTAATGCCAATTAATTCCGTCTCTTTATTAACCTGTTCCTTATTTTGAATTACGGCTCCCGTAAAATTATCTTGGATTTCGTTAAGCTGCTCTAATTTTCTATTTTTTTCAGATTCTGTGATTTGATTTTTTCTAATTAATCGAGCTCCTTGAGGAAAAGCTTGATGATTCAAGCCACCTACCCTTTTTATAATCTCACTTAATCTTTCATCCTTTTTTTCTAAACCGTATACTCCTGGAAATACTACTTGACCTTGAACAGTTATAAATTGTTGCAATTCATAATTAGGTGAAGTTCTAATAAACACTTCATCAAATGGAGCCAACTGGAATTTAGAAGCAGTATTGTCCAATTGTAGATTATTGCTTATTCCAAATTTAATAATTTCCGCAATTTGTGAATTAATTAAATCAGGACTATCTAGACCAATATTTTTCTTTCTTCTTACAATTTCGACATAACCTGTTGCAGCCGATTCACGTAAACCACCTGCTTTTAAAATTAAATCTTCCACTGTCATTCTATCAACATATGGTAATGTCAATTTTACTTGTCTGTTAATTAAGGAGTTTCCGACCTCTTTTGATTTAAACTCATCCGCAATCTCACTTGAAATAATATCTTCTCCATCCTCATCTTTCAAATTGGCTAAATCCGAATCTTGATTATAATTATTTGAAACACTGTTATTAGACGATTTCCGTTGATTATTAGATTGATTAGAACCTAATTTACTAGTATTATTATTATTATTATTATTTTCTTGATTCAAAGTTTCATTTGAATTATCTGAAGCCTTTTTGATCGATTTTAAATTAATTTCTCCGTGAATGGTTACAGTGTATTTCTCTCTTAAATCTAAAATAGAAAAAACATTGATTTGATCTTCTCTAGCTAATTTTACATCAGGACTTTTTCCTGAAACAATGTCTTTATAATTAACAGATAAGTTGGACAAAGATAAATCTGCATTTATCCTTTGTATCACAATGCGATCTAAAAAAGCATTTTCCCTTACTCCTCCTGATCTTTCAATCAATTTTAATAAAGTAGGATTACTATCTAAAGAAAAATCGCCCGGACGAAAAACCTCACCAATAATGGTAACTTTATTATCAAATCTTTTTTCATCGATAGACTCAATTTGAATTAAATCGCCTGAAATTGGGTAAAAAGAAGTAAAAAATTCAGCATTCAAATCAATTAGTTTACGGTCTCTGTTCGTGTAACGCGTAATTTTGACTAAATCTTTAAACGCATCTTCAGAAAAACCACCTGAAAATTCATCTAAAACTGTTTTTAAATTTTCACTTTCTTTTAATTCAAATATTGCTGGTCTTTTAACTTTACCTTTAACCTCAATTCGTTTTTTGTAAACTCCAACTTTAATGACATCTTGATCTTGTAATGAAATATCATTCTTTTGAATTCCTGATGTTAAAAAATCATACAGATCAATCGTAGCAAAGACTTTTTTATCTCTAATCACCTGGATTTCCCTAAATGTCCCCTTTTCATTCGGTCCTCCAGCCAAATATAAAACATTCATAACCCTGGATAAAGAGGAGACGGAATATGTACCTGGAAACATTACTTCACCCTGAACTAAAACGCTTACAGTCCGTATATTACCTAAAGAAAGACTTGCATATAAATTGGTTTTGCTAGGCCCAGAACCCTCACGTTTCAAACCTACAAATATTTGTGAAAGTTTTGAAATAATCCTTTGTTTAGCCTCTTCAATAGTTAAACCAGCCACATAAACATTACCAATTCTATTGATTTTAATATAACCATCTGCATTAACAGTCAAATTGTAATGATCTTCTGAATAACCATTAATGTCAATAATAAGCTCATCATCAGGTCCTAATATATAAGATTTAGGAGTAGCTATTTTTAAGTTAGGTTCAAAAGTTCCAACCTTATTACTAAATATATTGAAGCCAAAAATCTTTTTTCTTAAACTAACAATTGCTGTATCAATATCATTATCTGCATTTTTTTGTGAACGACTTCTGACCAAACTATCATTATATGACTTTTCCCTACTAGAAAGAATTTGACTTCTTCTAGAAACGTTCGATTGTGCAGGAGTATAGTTGTATAAGTTTGATGGCCGCATTAAAGAAGGTGACTGAATTCCAAAAGGTAGAATTTGTCCAAGAGCAGCAAAATTTATAACTAAAATAAATGTTAAGGATAAAAATTTTAATTTAAACATTTTATATATTTTTATTAAAGTACAAAATTATAAAAAAAGCTCATAATTCTTTAATTTTATACTAATTATAAATACCTGGAAATAAATAATAAGTAAAAATTATCAAGTGGAAGAAATAGAAGAAACCCCAAAAGTAGTTTACAATGATGATAGTATTAGGTCATTAGACTGGAAAGAACATATCCGTTTAAGACCCGGTATGTATATCGGAAAATTAGGTGATGGTTCGTCCGTTGATGATGGAATTTATGTTTTGGTCAAAGAAATCATGGATAATTCAATTGATGAACACATGATGGGAAATGGTAAATCAATTGATGTAAAAATATCGGATCATAAAGTTGAAGTTCGTGACTTCGGAAGAGGAATTCCTTTAGGCAAAGTAATTGATTGTGTATCAAAAATTAACACGGGTGGTAAATATGATTCTGGGGCGTTCCAAAAGTCAGTTGGATTAAATGGGGTTGGTACTAAAGCGACAAATGCTCTCTCTCAATATTTTAAGGTTCAATCTTTTCGTGATGGATCTACAAAATGGGCCGAATTTTCTAAAGGAGAGCTTATTAATGAGTCAAAGGGTATTGAAACGTCAAATTCAAAAAGTGGTACGCATGTAATATTTGAGCCGGATAACAGCATATTTAAAAATTATCATTTCATTCCTCAATATCTCGATTCATTATTTTGGAATTACGCCTATTTAAATGCCGGACTTACTATTAATTTTAATGGAGAAAAATATTTCTCTCAAAATGGCTTACTTGATTTATTGAATAAAAAAACAAATTCAGAGGAAAATCGCTATCCAGTAATTCATTTAAAAGGAAATGATATTGAAATGGCCATCACCCATAATAATCAATACGGCGAGGAATATTATTCTTTTGTTAATGGCCAAAATACGACACAAGGTGGTACACATCTAGCTTCTTTTCGAGAAGCACTTGTTAAAACATGTAGAGAATTTTATAAAAAAGAATTTGATCCGTCGGATATACGGGCAAGTATTGTAGGGGCTATAGCCATAAGAGTACAAGAGCCTGTTTTTGAATCACAAACAAAAACTAAGTTAGGGTCAACGACTATTTCACCTGATTCTAATTCTACATCCATTCGATCATTCATCGGAGATTTTATTAAAACTGAATTAGACAATTTTTTACATAAAAATCCAAGTACAGCAGATGCTATATTAAAGCGAATATTGCAATCAGAAAGAGAAAGAAAAGATATTGCTGGGATTAAAAAGTTGGCCAACGAACGTGCCAAAAAAGCTAATTTGCATAACAAGAAACTAAGGGATTGTCGGATTCATTTATCAGACGAAAAGTCCGAATCGAAACATGATACCATTTTGTTTATAACTGAAGGTGATTCAGCTAGTGGAAGTATTACTAAGTCACGTGATGTTCAATTGCAAGCAGTTTTTAGCCTTCGAGGGAAACCCTTAAATAGTTTTGGTCTAACTAAAAAAATAGTATACGAAAATGAAGAATTCAATTTATTGCAGCATGCATTAGATATTGAAGATTCTTTAGATAATTTAAGGTATAACAAAATAGTAATAGCAACCGATGCTGACGTGGATGGAATGCACATCAGATTATTAATTCTTACCTTCTTTTTACAATTTTTTCCTGATTTAGTTCGTAACGGTCATATATATATTTTAGAGACACCTCTTTTTAGAGTGCGTAATAAAAAGGAAACTCTATATTGTTATAATGAGGAAGAGCGAAGAAATGCAATTGAAAAATTAGGGCCAAAGCCCGAAATAACTCGATTTAAAGGATTGGGTGAAATTTCTCCGGATGAGTTTGGGAATTTTATTGGAGAAAACATAAAATTAGAGCCTGTAATCTTAGCTAAGGATTTTACTATCCAACAATTGTTAAATTATTATATGGGTAAGAATACCCCAGAAAGACAAAAATTTATCATTGAAAACCTAATTATCGAAAAAGATTTAGAAGAAATCATGTACTCTTAATCAAAATACAAATCTAATAATTGCGATAATTCGTTTTTTACTTTTTCTTTATTCGTATTATTAGCTACTTGAATTCCTTTTTCTATAATGAATTGGGCTTCTTTAAATCTTTTCAACTCAATTAAATTTAACGCATACATGTAGTATACAGGCAAATAATTTGGTGAAGTAGTATAAATGTTGTCAAATAATGAAATTGCCTCTACCCTATTATTTTCTTTTAAATATTCGAGTGCCATTAAATATTGATTAAATGGGTCTTGAGGATTGTCTTTTAATTCTGAAATTATAAATTCTTTTCGATTCATATTGTAAAAAATAAAAAAATATAGTATGCTTGCATAACAAATTAAAATTATGAAAATATTAGTATGCATTTCCATCGTACCCGATACGACATCTAAAATTACAAAAGAAGACTCAAATAATTTTCTTATAAAAAATGATCTAACTTTTATTGTAGGTCCATATGATGATTATGCTTTATCTAGGGCAATTGAAATCAAAGAGTCCAATGATAATGTTGAGGTAGCTGTTTTTCATGTAGGTTTGGAAACATCTGAGCCTCTAATTAGAAAATGTTTAGCCTTGGGGGCTGATTATGCATTTAGAATTAATGGAGAGCCAACAAGTTCACTTCAAATTGCAAATGAAATTTGTCATTACGCCAAAGAAAATAATTTTGATTTAATCTTAATGGGAAAAGAGGCGATCGATTATAATAGTGGGATGATTCATGGCCTAGTGGCCGCCGGATTAAATTATAATCATTTTTCTCCTGTGATGAAACTTGAATTGTTTGAAGATGGGCTTGAATTACAAATTGAAACGGATTTAGGCAAATCAACCATACATTGCAAGCTACCTGCTGTACTAGGATGTCAAGAACCTATTGCAGAATGGAAAATTCCTTCCATGAGAGGAATTATGACCGCTAGAACCAAAGAAATTAAAATATTTGAAATGAAATCTAAAGAGTCACATTTTGAAATTAATTCTGAATCTGTAAATGAGACCAATAGAAAGCAAATACAAATTCCAAAAGAAAATTTAGATTTATTAATCCAAGCATTAAAAAAAGATATTCAATTTAATTAAGATGATAAATATAGCCGTTTTTATAGATTTCAAACACGACAATCTAACGAATAATTCAAAATCGTTATTGAGTTTCGCTAATAAATTAGTTGAAAATAACGCTGGAGCCCAACTATATTTATGTACTGTTCAAAACATTAATAAATGTTATGTTCCAGCCACAGTAAAAACAGAATCGATTACTCGATTTACGAATAATAATAATGTGCATTTTTCTTCTAATGCAAGCTTGGATAATGTGGTAAGTCATTTAATAGATACTAAAATCACGCATATTTTTTGTACTAAATCAACAACAAATGATCTAATATTTGCTAAGCTATCAATGATTTTAAATTTTAATATTATCACTAACATAAAATCATTAGAGGTAGAAAATGGATTGTTTCATTTTTACAAATCAATATTTTCAGGTAAGGCCATAGCTAAAATGAATGGAACAAATGAACCGTGTATTGCCATTTTTCCTAAAGGATTTACCGGCGACGTTTTATCAGTGGATTCACTAGACACCAAAGAAATAAAAATTGACCAAAAATCATCAACTTATAATTCATCTAGTATCATTGTAGAAGATTCGTTGATTCATAATGAAATTCAATTATCAGAGGCCGAAATTGTAGTGGGCGCTGGCAGAGGTTTAAAGGGACCAGAAAACTGGGGTATAATTGAAAATTTTGCGAAAAAACTTAAGGCTGCCACTGCATGTTCTAAACCTGTATCTGATTTAAATTGGAGGCCTCATCATGAACATGTGGGGCAAACTGGAATAAAAATTAATCCTAAACTTTATATTGCTTGTGGTATTTCCGGCGCTATCCAACATTTAGCAGGCGTGAATGGATCTGGGATTATCGTGGTCATAAATAATGATGCAGAAGCCCCATTTGTAAAGCATGCTGATTATATAATCCAGGGTGATTTATTTGAAATTGTACCTGAATTAACAAAATTATTTGATGAGGCTTAATTTTAGGCCATTTTTTGTACATTTAGGTTTTATTTAACATTTGAAAAATATCCACCATTTAATTATTGCAAACTTACTTCCAAGCAGCGTTGGATCAAGTTCTTTTATTCTATTGCTAGAGTCAAAAGATAATTCAGATCTCAAATTCCCTATTGTTATTGGTTACAATGAAGCTCAAGCCATTACGATAGAAATGGAAGGCATCAAACCAAGTAGACCGTTAACACATGATTTGTTTGTTAATATGTTAAATGATTTATCTATAAAGATTGAATCAATCACCATAACAAAATTTGTAGATGGTATTTTTTACGCAATTATTACAGTTAATACTAATAATACGTCCATTGATATCGATTCCAGACCATCAGATGCTGTAGCTATTTCATTAAGGTCAAAAGTACCGATTCAGATCGCTTCAAACCTACTCGCTACTTTATCTATTCACGATACACAAATAATTACGGAAGCTAACAGTTCACAGGACGAGGAAATTCCCAATGCTTCATTGAGTTACGATGATTTAAATAATCTACTGAATGATGCCTTAGTCAATGAAAATTACGAGTTGGCTGCAAAATTAAGAGATGACATTTCTAGAATAAAAAATACAAATGAAATCAAATAAACAAACAACGATTAGAAAAAACTCAACGCTTATTGTTTCAATTGCTAGTCTAGCTTTTATTATAAGTTTATTTTTTCAGATAATTCTTGGAGCTTCCAAATGGAAAAATGATATAACTTCTCAAATGAAAATATATATTTATTTAGAAGATTCATTGAACGTTAATCAAATAAACGAACTTGTATATAAATTTAAAAGAGCACCTTATTTGAATAAAGTAAATGGTAAATCAGACATTGAATTTAAAAGTAAAAACAAAACAGCCAGCGAATTTATTATAAAAAATAAAGAGAATTACGAAGATTTATTAGGTGAAAATAATCCATTTAAAAATTTATTGATTGTTGGTATATCAGATGAATATAAAATTGAAGCTAAGTTTAATGTATTAGCTAAAGATATTTCGAAAATCAATGGAGTATATGAGGTTACATTTCCCAATAGGTATGTTTCTATATTAATTGAAAAAATCAATCAAATTTCTTCATTTTTGTTATTTATTATGTTTAGTGTAAGTGTATTTGTTTACTTACAAATATCCAATTTTGTGAAAATTAATATACATTCAAACCGCATTCTAATTAAATCGATGCAATTATTAGGATCAACCAATAATTACATCAGAAAGCCTTATTTAATCGATTCATTAATACATGGGTTATTGGGCGGAACGATAGGTACACTAATTTCATATCTACTAATTTATTATTTTTCAAATTCAATTCCTGAATTAAAAGAACTAGTGAATGAAAGTAATATGCAGATTCTATCATTTTTCATATGTACTTTATTCTGTTGTTTATTTAGTTTAATTGCAACCGTATTTTCACTTAATTTGAAATTAAAAACAAGTATTTCAAATCTTATATAGCCATGGAAAATTCAAAAAAATTCCCATTAAATTCTAAAAGTGTTTATATTTTAATTACAGGTATTATCATAATGGTCATTGGATTTTTCATCATGACTTTAGATAAAGAACCATTTGGTTTTGGTTTATTAGGTATTACCATAGGCCCCATCATTGTGCTTATTGGTGTATTTATTCCTTTATATTCTTTATTTAATTTTAAAAAATAATGTTAGAAACTTTTCAAACAATTATTTTAGGAATAATAGAAGGTATTACTGAATTCTTACCCATTTCGTCTACAGCTCACTTGATCATGGGCAGGTATTTATTAGGCATTAAAACCTCTGAATTTTTAAATTTTTTCATCATTTTTATTCAATTAGGAGCAATTTGTGCGGTCCCTATTCTTTATTTTAAAAGATTAATTTCAGGCATAAACATTTACTTATACTTAATCACCTCTTTTATACCTGCGATTATTTTCGGTTTATTATTGGATGATTGGCTAGAATCAATATTTGAAGGATATTATTTTATTGCTGCTTCATGGGTTTTAGGAGGTATTATTTTAATTAAGTTTGAAGATTGGGTAAAAGTTAATGCAACAGATAATGAAATTTCTACGATCTCATATACTCAATCTTTAAAAATTGGTTTGTATCAGTGCTTAGCTATGATTCCGGGTGTTTCTAGATCGGGGGCAACTATTATAGGGGGGCGGTTAAGTGGCCTCAATTCAAAATCAGCTATTGAATATTCTTTTTTACTTGGTATACCGACCATTTTAGGCGCAAGTGCTAAGAAAATGTTAGATTATAAAAATCATGTTAATGAGTACTTATTTGGCGACTATTCCTATCAATTATATTTAGGCTTTATCATAAGCTTTATTGTGGCCTTATTCTCTATAAAATGGATGGTAGGAGTAGTACAAAAATATGGTTTTAAGTATTTTGGATATTATAGATTTATTGTAGGAATCAGTCTAATTATATATTTATCTTGGAAATAGCACCTGTCGAGGATAAATTTTACTTAATTAACAAACCCAAATTTTGGACATCATTCGATGTGGTAAAAAAGGTAAAAAACCTAGGTCAATTCAAAAAAATAGGCCATGCGGGTACGTTAGATCCTCTAGCGACTGGCTTATTAATTTTATGTGTGGGTAAATTCACAAAAAAAATTGATTACTTTCAAGAATTACAAAAAACCTATGAAGGGTCATTTATTTTAGGTAAATCTACACCTTCTATTGACTTAGAAACCGAAATAGACCAAGAATATCCAATTGATCATATCACTAAAGAAAACATACATGATTGTGCACTTTCTTTTATGGGTCATTCAAAGCAACTCCCCCCCATTTATTCGGCAGTAAAACTCAATGGAGAAAGATTGTATAAACATGCTAGAGCAGGTATTAAAGAGGCAGAAATAGAAATAAAATGGAGAGAAATTGATGTTTATCAATTTGAAATTACTGACATTTCAATTCCTGAAGTAAAATTTAAAATCGTTTGTTCAAAAGGAACCTATATTAGAAGCATTGTTAGAGATTTTGGTAAAAAATTGAATTCTGGTGCATATTTGAATTCTTTAATAAGAACAAAAATAGGTGAATATTCAGTTGATAATTCTATGTCAATTGAAGATTTTCAAGTAGCTAATTATGAAATTATATAGAAATTTAAAAAAATTAAGTGCCATTAAGAATTCAGTTGTATCGATAGGAATGTTCGACGGAGTTCATTTAGGACATTTATCCGTAATTAATCGAGTGATTGAAATAGCCAAAGAAAAAAAAAGTAAGTCCATCATTATAACTTTTTCAAATTCTCCTGCCTCCTATTTTTCAAAAAATAAGATTGATTTACAGATAACAAATAGTCAGGAGAAAATAGATTTATTCAATAAAACCCAATTAGACTATTTATTTATTATTGAATTCAATGAGTATATAGCCAATTTGATACCATTTGATTTTATAAATGACATTCTAATCTCATTATTTAACGTCAAATATATGGTTTTTGGATACGATAATCATTTTGGTAAAAATAGAGAAGGAACCTATGAATATACGACTCAAAACTTCAAAGACATACAAGCAGAATTAATTATTGCATCAAAAAAAGACAAAATAACGATTAGTTCTACTCGAATAAAAGAAGAAATTCAAAATGGACATATCCTACAAGCAAACAATTTACTAGGTCACAAATTTAGTATTAGTGGAAAAGTTGTTCAAGGGATGAAAATGGGAAGGAAATTAGGTTTCCCGACTGCAAATATTGCATATGAAGCATCAGAGAAAATACTACCTCAAAATGGGGTATATTATACTTTAACAAAGGTGAAAGATAAGGAATATGTGAGTGTTACTAATATAGGCATTAAACCAAGTGTTCAAGAATCAAATGTTGTATCCGTAGAAACGCATATATTAGACTATAATCAATCCATTTATAATCAACATATCACTATCATATTCATTGATCGTATTAGAGATGAAAAGAAATTCAACCATTTAAACGATTTAATTGATCAAATATCTAAAGACATAGAAATTGTACGTTCACTAAATAGTTTGCAAATAACTACCTAGAAACTTAATCTCATCCCCTCTCTTAGAAATAACTTCCTTTATACGGTCTTCAAGTATATTTCCTTCAATGTCAATAAAGAACCAAAACTTGAAATCTTTTGTGTCTTTAAATGGCCTAGATTCAATTTTCAATAGATTAATACCATATAATTGAAAATCTTGCAAAAGACTTAATAAAGCTCCTGGCTTGTCATCATTTTTCAATTTAACCGCTAATGTTGTTTTATCTTTGGTTGACAACTTTAAATTATCAACCTTTGAGAGTATGTAAAAACGTGTTTGATTAGATTCATTGTCTTGAATATTATCAAATAAGATAGGAACATTATAAATCTTTGCAGCAATATGAGAGCATAAGGCTGCGGCACCCATTTCCTCATTGGCTAATTTAGCGGCTTGCGACGTAGATTCTACCTGGGTAAAGAAGTCTACTTGCTTACTACCAAAATAATCATTTAAGAAACCTTTACACTGATTGAAAGCAATATCTTTGGAATATATTTTAGTTATATCATTAAAATGATTAACCTTCGTAGCAATACAAAAATTAACAGGAATTATAATTTCAGCAATTATAAAAAGATTCTTTTCATTTAATAGATCCATGGTTTCTTTTACCATACCCTCTTGATTATTTTCAATGGGTACTATACCATATTTAGCTCTACCAGTTTCAACAGATTCGAAAACAGATTTAATGTTTGGCAAAGAAACGTATTCAGCGATAGCACCAAACCGATTTTCTGCAGCTTGATGAGTAAAACTCCCTTCTGGGCCTAAAAATGAAATTAATTCCGGAAGTTCAAGATTACGGGAGACACCAAAGATTTCTAAATAAATTGCTTCAACGGCAGACTTAGTTAATTTTCCTAGATCTTTATGGATTAAGCGCTCAATAATTTCTTTTTCACGATCAGGATGATAAATAACAGCGTTATTTTGACGTTTAAGTTGACCTACTAAATCAACGATATCCATACGTTGTTTCAATAACTCTAAAATAGAATCATCAATCCCATCTATTTTATTTCTTAATGATATAAGTTCATTCATGAATAAAAGGCTAATTATTAAGATTATTTAGGTTTGCTTTTTTCTCCTCAGCTAATTCCAAACGCTTTAATTTATTAATGTTAGTATATTGAGAATTAGCACCATCTACTTTAGAAATATTTCTAGATAATAGATACGCAACTATACAGTATAAAATAAAACATGATAAATAGAGTATAAATTTAATATTATTGGAAAACTGATTCGAAAACTCACTATATAAATAAATGGATAGTAAATTAAAAATCAAAAGCGCTAAAGTTGCATTCCAATGACTTAAGTTTCTGTCCAATAAAATATGATGAAAGTGATTTCGATCACCTTTAAATGGGGATTTCCCCGATATTAAACGGATAATAAACATCCGTAAAGTATCAAATAATGGCAATATTAATATAACCATTACTAACAAAGGTGCATCATTTTCTAAATTTGAATCATACGCATAAGAACTATTAATGGTAATAAATTTAATAGAGAAAAATGATACAAGAAAACCTAAAATTAAGGATCCTGTATCACCCATAAAGATCTTATTCTTAATTGAAAAATTATACCTCAAAAAACCTAATAATGAACCTCCAAGAGATACAGACAAAATCACATAAGCAAATAAATTTAACTTATAAAATAGAACAGCAAAGCACATAGAAGCCATAAATCCAAATGATCCAGCTAAGCCATCTATTCCATCAATTAGATTAACAGCATTAGTCAAAACAATAAAAATAAATGTGGTTAAAATCACCCCAGGTAAATAAGAAATAGAATTGAATCCGAATAAACCATATAAATTAGTAATGCGTAAATCTCCTAATGTTATTAATAATAAAGAAGCTGCGATTTGAATTAATATTTTCTTCTTAGGTGATAGAATAAGTATATCATCTTTTATACCTAAAAAAAATAAAATGATAAGTGATGTTACAGCTAAATGCATTTCATTGCCTTCTGAGGGTATTTTCCATAAAAAATAACTAATTAATGTAGCAGCAAAAATAGCCACACCGCCTAGCGTAGGAGTTAATTCTTCATGAGAACTTCTAATTTCTATTTCAGCCATTAAATCCTTTAATTTAGAAATGTTTATAATTACAGGAATTGCAGTAATAGTAATGACGATAGATACAATAAATGAAATAATAATTTGAAACTCTACTTTACTTAATAATGATATAAATTCTTTCATCTTATATTACGTTTTTTAATAAATATAGCAGGATTGCCACTATAAATAGAATAAGGTTCTAAGTCATTAGAGGCCAATGAATTAATCGCTAATACAGCATGTGAATGGACTGTTATCCCCCCTATTAATATTGTATTTGCACAAACCCAAACACCATCTTCAATGATGATAGGCTTAGACATTAATTCAAATTTTTCACTTGAATAATTATGATTACCAGTAATTAATAATGCACCTTGAGAGATACATACATTATTTCCAATTTTAATTTCAGAAATATTATCAATCCAAACAGATTCACCTAACCATACAGAATTACCTAAAGATAACATCCAAGGAAACTTGATTTTTACCCATGGTTTTATCACAACTTTATCTCCAATTCTACATCCAAAACTTTTAAGAATTATTACCTTAAATTTACTTGGATATGGAATATTTGTTAAGAAGAAAATATTGGATACTAAGAGCCATAAAGCATAACGCATCTTCCTGAAAAATCCAGGTGATACTTCATCTTTAAAATTATCAAAATTTATTTCCTTATTTAGCATTTAATTTAATTAACTCTGCCTTTAGAGTATCTTTATCAAAATTATGCGTGTGCTCAAATTCATAAACTTTTACATCAACTAAATAACGATACCAAAAGACTTGTAATACATTCCAAATAAATCCAGGTACACCATCTAATATCCCCAGTTTTAAAAAATAAGAATAAAAAAACAACAAAAAGGATCTAAAAAAAATAGGGGATTTATTATAAATAGACTTTAATATAAAAATAAAAAAATCAATTGAATAATAATCGCTAACAAAAGAATGCTTATTAGCTAAATACTTATTTTTTAATATTTCTAAAGCTTCCCTATTTGAATAATTATTATGCTTATTAGTCCACCAGGTTAAGTTATTTAAATTATTGTCAATAATAATATTTTGCAGTTTTGCTGTTTTTTGATCACCAATAATAATTTTTTCATCCATTAGTTTATCATCGCAAACCCCCTTCCCTATTTTCCATAATCTAAGCAGCCAAATCGGATTGATATTTCCAAAGTTTAATGTTTTATTCAAAAATTTAACCTTACGTTTAATATAAAATCCTGATATGTCGGAATTAGAGTTTAATAATTTAGAAGTTTTTATTTCTTGAATCAATTCTAAAGATAATAATTCGTCAGAGTCAATTCTTAATATATAATTTGTATTAAACGGAAAACTTTTAATGGCAAAATTGAGTTGATTTGAATGATTTATAAAAGCATTCTGAACAAAAATAATTCCGTATTCATTTAAAATATCGACCGTTTTATCAGTAGAAAAAGAATCCACAACATAAATCTCAGATGTAAGCAAAAGCAAATTATCTAAACACCTCTTCAAGTGGATCTCTTCATTATATGTCAAAAGAATTATACCAACACTACTGCTCATGAAGCAAATGATTTATCCGATTTAAAAATAATTGACCAATGTAATCCATCCTGAAATTAATGGTAAATAAACTTTGAGAATTTAAATTTAATTCTTTTCTAAGTTCCGAGCTCGCAAAAATCTCTTTCATTTGATCATATAATGATATAATAGTTGTTTCGCATATTAATCCAGCTTTAAACTTTGATATGTCATCAGAAAAACCAACAAAATGACTGAAAATTGAAGGTTTACCATATGAAATAGCTTCTAAAGCAGCTATAGAAAACCCTTCTGAATATGAAGGTAAAACAAACACATCTGATTTTCTGAAAAGATAATCTTTAGACCATTCTATACAACTTGGCAGTAAAATTATATTTGAGTTATTTAAAACAATTTTGTTTAATTCGTCTGAAAAGTCGCCTTGTGGACCCGCAATTATTAACTTTAATTTAGGAAAATCATTTAAAAGTTTATTGAAAGCAGGTACCAAAATATCCAGACCTTTCTTTTTACTAATTCGACTCAAAAACAAAAAAACGAAATCTTCTTTTTCAATAAAGTTATCAATTATGGATTTAAACTTATGATCAATGTCTTCATATGAATTGGGAGCATATAACCCATTGGGGATTAAAACAATTTTATTCACATATTCTGGGAAAATCTTTAATAAATGTTGGTGCTCACTTTTAGATATCGCATGAATTAAATCAGCCTTTTCAAAACATTTTTTTTGAATAAAATTCCAGAAAATTCTTTTACTAAATTTAGAATTTTCCATCACATATGAATCCAAAAAACCATGTACTGTAATTATTTTTATCGCTTTATTCTTAAAATAAAAAGGTAAAATGGAACCCAAGTTCCACAATCCATGCACATTTATTACCGAATAGTTATTTCTATTTTTCACAAACCAAATCAACATATTTAATGAAAAATCCTTAAAAAAAGAAGCAATATAACTTTTTTCAAAAAGGAAAATTTTCATCCCTAAAATTGAACTATAGATATTGTTGGATTTAGCTAATGAACTAGCTATATGGACCGTCCAATCATTTTCAATTAAAAAACGTGAATGATTGTAAATGACATTAGGTGGTCCCCCTGTTTCCCAAGTATAACTACAAAAATGAAGAATAGAAAATTTATTTTCAAAATTAGAATTATACATATAGGGAAGCTAATTTTTATATTTGACTTAGTAATTTAATATGGTTAATTTTAAATGTTATTTCAATTGGCATATTAAATGAAGAAATCATTACGATTCAATATTCAAACAATAAATTTAAGCATTTACTTAACATTATTAATACCCTCAATCTTATTTTTTCTCTACTGGATTACTCCATTCATTTCTATTCCATTAACCCTATCCTGTTTATATATCCTTTACAATTATTACAAGATAAATATTAATTGTGGTGAATATTTAGATATATCCATAAGCCATTTGGCCATAATGGCTATTTTACTTTTTTACACACTATATGCCTGTGGAATTGGTCAGTTTTCTATGGCCAAGGATGACATATTACTAAGATCAAATATGATATTTAGCCACTTAAAATATTATAATTGGCCCGTCTTTATTCAAGTAGAAAATTCAGATTTCACCTTATTATCTTATTACCTAGCCTATTTTATCCCAATATCACTAATTTCTAAAATAATCCCATCTATTAATATTTATTACTTAGAGTTTATTTGGGCTTTCTTAACTATCTATTTAGGGTTACTATTTTTTTATAGCTATTGCTCTAAAAAATTAATATTTCTAATGGTATTCCTACCTAATGGCATCTATTGGATCATTGATAAATATTTATTTAAAGATCCTGTTCCATTAAAATTCTTCTCTTCTTTAATGACTCTAGCCCATGGTCCCCAACAATTAATTTCAACAATACTCGGCCTTTGTATAATATTATCAGAAATTGCAAAAAAACAAAAATCAATATTTATAATTAACGTAATAGTTCTTGTGTTTTTTTGGTCACCATTTATTTCAATTGCTTTAGTGCTTATCATTATTCCTCAATATAAAACAATAAAAATAGTATGTAAGGAAAATATCATTTCGTTAGTAACACTTCTAATATTCATTATTTTTTATGCAGAAAAAGAAACAAACTTCTTTGCTCATATAAAGCCATTATCAGAAATCAATTATTCATATTTTCTTTTTTACTGTACAGATTTAATTCTGATCACTTTCCTATTTAAGAAATATTCTAGAAACCAGATTAATTATTACCACGTATATATATTAATTATTTTGATGATATTACCGTTTATCCATTTTGGGAAACATAATGATTTCATGACTAAAGTTTCAACACCCTTAATATTTATGCATTATTTAATTTTAATACAAGAAATTAAACTTCATAATATTAAATACAACGTAGGAATCTTTATTTTACTTAGTATTTACTCCTTGTCTAGTATCTACCAACTTTTGAATCCTATTATTACTAAACCTTCTAACATAGATTATATAACCTTATATAAAGATAAAACTATGATTGATCTCTATAAAGACAAAGATATTCACGCCCAATTCTATAGCAATAAGAGTAGTATATTTTGTAAATATTTTTTGAAATAAAAATATTTTATTGGCCTGATAAATGGTATAAACTATCTATAATTAATTTTTCACTATCAAATACCAATGCATTATTATTTAAAAACGTTTTATTTATAACATTAATATTTTGCAAAAAATTTAAAATTTTAGAATAGGTAAGATCATCTTTAGTAAAGTCGAAATTATCAACAACTAATCCAGAATAATTATCAATCACAAGATCATTTGCGCAACCACAAGAACTGGAACAAATTACACTTACCCCCATTTGAATAGCTTCATTTGCCACCATACCCCAGGTTTCATTAATGGAAGGTAGAATTAAACATAACGATTTTTTATAATAATCTGATAATTCATTCCACAAGATAGAACCAGTAATATGAATATTTAAATCATATTTTAATATATCATTTTGCAATTTTTCTTTTAACGGTCCATCACCAACAAGAACTAATTTATAGTTTAAGTTGTCAGCTTTAAAAAAACGAAATAAAGAAATCAGCGAGTCTATATTTTTTTCTGGGGATAACCTACCAACAAAAACCATGGTTTTGTTGTCATGCTTTAAATCAAATGAATTATTTTGTGAAAATTTAGTTTTATCAAATGAATTCGAAAACAATAATATCTTTTTTTTACCTACTCCATGTCTAAAAAGAAAATCATTAGATTTTATTCCGTAAGAAAAGAAACCATCCGTTAAAAAAAATACAATTCTTTTATAAGTATATTTAAAATAATATGCCAAAGTTGTTTTGTGTAAAACTTTAGAATAAACCGATTCATTCGTCATGATGGTTTTAATATTCATAAGCTTTGATAGAATCAAGACTGGAAGGGTACCCATTTCTTGATAACCAGTTAAATTAATAATATTGGGCCTATGTTTTATAATGTACTCAAGCCATTTAAGGGTTGTTATAAATTGATTAGAATTCTCTAGATAATCATAATTCAATAACTTATATGGATACGAATAAGGGAATTCTTCTTGTTTAAATTCCTTAATATCAAATCTACTCTTTTCACAAATTGATGACTGTAAAACCATTAATTCATCATTGGAATCTTTTATTTTATCATATATTCCTTGATAAATAAATGATTTATACTGACTCCAAAGTTGATTATGTAAAATTAGAATTTTCAAACTTACGAAATATTTAATTCATTATCCTTTATACCCAAAAACCTTATATAAACTAAAAATGCGATCCAATAAGTAAAATCCAGAGGCCTTCCTGATGAAAATATAGCAAGGAATGTATGCAAATAAAATAAGCCTAAAAAAATCTGAAAAATAGAATTTGATTTAAAAGCTTTAATACTATAAACTAACAATATAATATTAAATGATAGATATAAAAGAAAACCTATAAAACCGAAATTAATAAATGATTCTAAAACAGGAATATCAATATATCTAAACCGATATCCAAAACCAAACAAAAAATTCATTGGATTGTCATTCCACAATTCAATAAAATAGTTAAAATTACTTACCCTCCCCATGGCTGAATCATCTACATCATCATTTTTACCTAGTTTTAAACCTGTATTTAAGGCCTTATAAACTAATCCTAAAAATGAATTGAAATAATTGTTTATTAGTTCTACGAAAGAATATCTATTATTTAATACGTTTAAATAATAAAATATTGACATGTAAAAACCTACAACATACCAATGAGTAACCTTAAAAAATGATTTTAAAGGAAACACAAAAATGAGTATGGCCAACATGACTATAATAAGAGAGATAAAAGTAACTCGAGTTTGAGTCAATACAATAACAAGTAAACTGATCCATAAGTTAGCGTGTGCTGCTAACCGAACTAATGCACTATTTTTCAACCAAAGAGTTAAATCATTTTTAAATATTAATAATATTGAAATAATGAAACCAGCTAATCCATTACGACTATACATATGAGGATTTCCTGCAAAATCACCTGTAGCACTTTTAAATTGTACAGTTGCCCTTGAACCAATAACATAGGCAGGGTTAGTTGAAATAGAATAAATTAACGCCAAATTGGTAATTAGAGTAAAAAATAAAATAATTATAGGTAGGTAACCTTGAATAGAATTTTTTGCTTTTAATAGAAACAGTAAGTATAAAGACAAAAAAACAAAATTAATTATTTCAGAATTAAATGAACTTTTATCTCCATTGTAAAAAATAAAGTAAAAAATGGAAATGATTAAAAACGAAATACCTACTTGAAAAAGTAATAAATTAGGCTTATAACCAATTTTAATAGGAGTATCATTCAACATTAATAAAATACCGAGAAAATAACAAATACCGGTAAATACAGAACCTGAACCTAAACTAGAATATCCTTTTAAAAAATAAATAAGGGGAGGTCCTATCCATAAAAGAATAATACCAATTGAATTTTTGAAATTAGAATATGAAAAAATATTCAAATTTTATTGATTTTATTAATGGATGTGATTCCGTTTGGATTCGAACCAAAGACCTACTGCTTAGAAGGCAGTTGCTCTATCCAACTGAGCTACGGAACCAATAAATAAAAAGTCAATTTATTTAAATGTGTTAAACACTCCTAAATAAATTGACTAAGTCGGGGTGGCAGGATTCGAACCTACGACCTCTTGGTCCCAAACCAAGCGCGATACCGGGCTACGCTACACCCCGAAATAATTGTGCGGAGAGAGAGGGATTCGAACCCTCGGTACCGTTGCCAGTACGACAGTTTAGCAAACTGTTCCTTTCGGCCTCTCAGGCATCTCTCCTAGCCTTTAAGAGAGCACAAAAATAAGGAAAATATTTATATTTCTATAATCAAATGTCAATTATTTTACCAAATCGAAAGTTGACACTGTTTTACCTTCTAAAATACTATGCCCCATTAAATATGAATCAATATTTCTTGCTGCTTCTCTTCCTTCTGAAATACCCCATACGACTAAAGATTGACCTCTTCGAGCATCTCCAGCTACAAAGATTTTATCCTGACTAGTTTGGTATTTAGCATCTGTACTAATATTACCACGTTCGTCAAGAGTTATTCCAAGCTCTGTAATTTCTTTAACTAAGGTACCATGGTCAGTATGTAAAAATCCTGCAGCGATCAAAGCTAATTCACATGGAATTTCTCGATGATTTATTACTTTATTGATCATCTTTCCATCTTGAACTTCATACACAATATCACCAATATATAAAGCCTTTAAATTACCATTTTCATCTTTTACAAATTCTTCTAGCGAAATGGACCACAATCGATCAACTCCTTCATCATGTGAAGTAGATGTCCTCAACATATTAGGCCAATTGGGCCATGGTGTACTATCTGGTCTTTCTAACGAAGGCTTTGGCATTACCTCGATTTGTGTAATTGATTTCGCTTTATGTCGATTTGAAGTTCCAACACAATCTGATCCCGTATCCCCACCCCCTATAACAACTACATTTTTACCAGTCGCCCAAATGTCAGAATCAACATAAGGTTCTCCTTTATGATTATGCGAAATAGAAATGTTAGCAACTCGCTTATTTTGTTGGGATAAAAATTCCATTGCTGGATAAATACCCACTGCATCATTCCCTTTCGATTGAATTATACGAGGCGTGGTAGAACCGGTTGCAATCAAAATAGCATCAAAATCAGATTGTAATTTAGATAATTTTATTTGAGACCCAATTTGAACATTTGTTTCAAATATAATCCCTTCCTTCTCCATCAAGGCAACACGCCTTTTTACAATATTTTTATCCAATTTGAAATCAGGAATGCCATATCGTAATAATCCACCAATTTGATCAGCACGCTCATAAACAGTTACAGTATGTCCCGCTTTATTCAATTGGCTAGCTGCAGCTAATCCTGCCGGACCCGAACCAACAATAGCAATATGCTTACCTGTTCGTTTGGTGGGTACTTGAGGCTGAACCCAACCTTCAGAAAAAGCTTTTTCTATAATTGACTTTTCAATTAATTCAATCGCAACTGCAGGTTTATTGATCCCTAACACACAAGACGACTCACAAGGGGCCGGACAAATTCTACCAGTAAATTCCGGGAAATTATTCGTACTGACAAGAATTTCATAAGCATATTTCCAATTTTCCTCATAAACAGCATCATTAAATTCAGGAATAATATTCCCTAATGGACAACCATTATGACAAAATGGAGTTCCACAATCCATACACCTACTCGCTTGATCGATCGTCTCCGAAGCCGTTGGAATTAATTCAATTTCTAAATAATCATTTATCCTATCACTAATCGGCCTTTTGGTAGCACCTTTTCTTTCCACTTCTAAAAACCCTGTTGGCTTGCCCATTTCCTTTATTTTTTTAATTCAATTTGAATATCAGTATAAACCTTATTTTTATCGTTCATGACATCTGTAATACTTAAATTTCTTACAGCTAAAGCATTTCGATAGTCCATTGGCATAACTTTCTTGAATTGATTTGAAATAGAATCAAAATTATCCAATACTAACTTACCTTTAACTGAATGAGTAAACTCAAGATGCTTATGTAAAAACATTTTAATAATAACTTTGTCTTCCTGGCTTAAATCAGTTATTTCAACCATTTCGCGATTAACCTTAGACACAAAATCATTTTTCTCATCTAACACATAAGCCACTCCACCCGACATACCTGCTCCAAAATTACGTCCTGTTTTTCCTAATATTACAACAATTCCTCCTGTCATATATTCACAACCGTGATCACCAATTCCTTCTACAACAATCTTAGCTCCAGAATTTCTTACGCAAAAACGTTCACCCGCCATCCCAGCTAAATAAGCTTCACCAGATGTTGCACCATAGAAAGAAACGTTTCCGACAATAGAATTTTCTGATGCTACAAATGTTGAATTCCTAAATGGGTAAGCGATGATAGTGGATCCACACATCCCTTTTCCAATATAATCATTTGAATCCCCTTCAATTTCTAATTTTAATCCTTTAACCGAAAATGCTCCAAATGATTGCCCAGCTGTCCCTTTAAATTTAAAGTGAATAAGATCAGATTTCAAACCTTTCTCCCCATATTTTTTAGTTATTTCATTGGATATAATAGTTCCTACAGTACGATTAACGTTTATTATAGGTAATTCCGCATAAGTTTCTTTTTGATTAACTAACGAATCTTTTGCTAACTCTAATAGTTTCCAGTCTAATTGATCCTCCATTCCGTGATCTTGTTCCTCTGTCTTAACTAAAGCAACCGAAGGATCACTAATGCTGTAAGATAAAATGGGAGAAAGATCTAAATTTTTATATTTCCAATGGGCCGAAACATCTCGCATCTCCAATAGATCTACACGTCCAACCATGTCGGTAATTTTCCTAAAACCTAACTCAGCCATAATTTCACGCAATTCCTGAGCTAAGAAATAAAATAAATGAACAACATGATCTGGATTACCCGTATATAAAGCTCTTAATTCAGGATTTTGAGTTGCCACACCTACTGGACAAGTATTTAAATGACATTTCCTCATCATGATACATCCAGCAGTAACTAAAGCAGCAGTAGCAACACCAAATTCCTCCGCTCCTAATAAAGCAGCCATGGCAATATCCCTACCGGTTTTAATTTGACCATCCGTTTGTATTGTTACTCGGCCACGCAATTTATTTTTAACTAACGTTTGATGCGTTTCCGCTAAACCTAATTCCCAAGGTAAACCCGCATGGCGAATGGAAGATAATGGCGATGCGCCCGTTCCTCCATCATAACCTGAAATCAATATGTGATCAGCATGCGCCTTCGCCACACCTGCAGCAATCGTACCCACTCCTGCTTCAGAAACTAATTTAACGGAAATCCTAGCTTGACGATTGGCATTTTTTAAATCAAAAATCAGTTGAGCCAAATCTTCAATTGAATAAATATCATGATGCGGAGGTGGTGATATTAAACCTACACCTGGCGTTGAATGTCTCGTTTTACCAATCCAATCATCTACTTTATGACCTGGCAATTGCCCTCCTTCACCTGGCTTTGCTCCTTGAGCCATTTTAATTTGCAACTCTGTGGCATTTGTCAAATAATCCATAGTAACACCAAATCTGCCAGATGCTACTTGCTTAATACTTGAATTCATTGAATCCCCATTAGGCAATTTTGTAAATCTTATTGGATCCTCTCCTCCTTCTCCTGTATTGGATTTACCCCCAATTCGATTCATAGCAATAGCTAAAGTAGTATGCGCTTCATAGGAAATTGAACCAAATGACATAGCGCCAGTGGCAAAACGTTTTAATATACCTTCGATGGGTTCTACTTCATCAATTGAAATAGCTTGTGTGCTTTTGAACTTCAACAAACCCCTTAAAGTAATTGCTTTATTCCCTTGATCATCAATCAGTTTGGAGTATTTTTTAAAAACAGAATAGTCATTTAACTTGGTCGCTTGTTGCAATAAATGAATCGTTTGAGGATTGAATAAATGCTCCTCTCCTCTTTGTTTCCATTGATAAATACCGCCAACTTCCAATTTGGGGTTAATTGATTTTAAAATTTCATAACCAGATTCATGTTTAATTAATGCTTCTAAAGCTAAGGTATCTAAATCCACTCCTTCAATACGTGAAATAGAACCTGTAAAATACATGTTAACTACCGTATGATCTAAACCCAATATTTCAAAAATTTGAGCTCCTTGATAAGACTGTAATGTTGAGATACC
>Ga0214919_10002753_pt1 | contig 27226 bp, 28 predicted proteins | sample LL1503_MetaG_FD_177994 | JGI IMG/M metagenome (GOLD analysis project Ga0214919, IMG submission 177994) | Freshwater microbial communities from Lake Lanier, Atlanta, Georgia, United States - LL-1503 | ecosystem: Environmental > Aquatic > Freshwater > Lake | place: USA: Georgia | collected...
CTCAAGATCCTTGGAACGCAATCGATAATAAATTCCCAGAACAAAGCAAACACAAAGGGCTTGTAAAAAATATCACTCCTTACGGTGTGTTTATTGAATTAGAATCAGGCATTGGTGGAATGATTCATATCAGCGATTTAAGTTGGTTGAAGCGTTTCAATCACCCTTCTGAGTATGTAAAAGTGGGAGAGTCTATCGATATCATTATCTTAAACATTGATAAAGAAAACAGAAAACTACAACTAGGACATAAGCAATTAGAAGAAGATCCTTGGAATGCATTAGAGCAAACTTTTGCAATAGGATCTATTCATGATGGTACCATCAGCCGTAAGGATGAAAAAGGTGCTATTGTTCAATTGCCACATGGTCTTGAAGGTTTTGCACCTAATCGTCACTTAGCGAAAGAAGATGGCAAACAAGTTCAAGCGGAAGAAACAGCGAAGTTCATGGTGATCGAATTCGATCGTAATGAAAAGCGTATTGTGGTAAGCCATGCTAGAATTTGGGAACAAGCTATCACTGAAGAGAAAGAAGTAGCTAAGAAAGAAGCGAAAGTGGAAACTGAGAAGACTAAAAAAGCAGTTAAAACTATCCAGGCTAAAGTGGAGAAATCTACTTTAGGTGACCTAGGAGCTTTAGCTGAAATCAGAGCGAAAATGGATGACGATGCTGCTAGTAAAGAAGCATAATCTAGTCTAAGTAATTGATATAGCCCCGTTTAGCGTTGCTATTCGGGGCTTTTTTTATAATAATCTTAACGAGGTAGGCCCCAATTTGGACGATTTTCGTCATAAATTGAGGATTATTAGTTAATTTTGCATCCCTGTATGAATAGAATAATTGTTGCTTTCTGTCTTGTTTTGGCCTTGTCGTCTTGTACTTCAAAATTCCAAAAAATTTTAAAGAATAAGGATACCGATTATAAGGTAAAAATGGCTGAGAGCTATTTTTTACAAAAAAAGTATTCTAACGCACAGCAGCTCTTTGAATCAGTTATACCTTTTGTGAAAGGAACACCTCGCTATGAAGAATTATATTTAAAATTTGCGAACTCATACTACTTTGATAAGGACTATGAGAATGCTGAAAATTTATTTAAAACTTTTGTCGAGTACTTCCCCAATAGTCCAAGAACGGAAGAAGTGGATTATTTAAGAGCTTATACTTATTTTAAGCGTTCACCAAAAGCAGAATTAGATCAAACCACTACAAATAGAACCATTCAATTAATGCAACAATTTATTGATGGGCACCCTACAAGTGTTAGAGTTAAAGATGCCACTGAAGTAATCGATGCCTCAAGAGCTAAGCTAGAATTGAAAGATTTTAAAACTGCTACCTTGTATTCTGACCTTGCACTTTACAGAGCGGCGGCTATTTCTTATGGTTTATTGTCTGATGGTTATCCTGATTCAAAAAATGCAGATAAGTACAAATTACTTACTTTAAAAGCTTATTATCAATTTGCTGAAAACAGTTTTGTAGATAAGCAAAAAGAAAGATTCGATAAAGTAGTAGCAGAGTATAATGATTTTGTAGACCGATATAGCGACAGTCCATTAATGGCTGAAGCGAAAAAAATAAAGAAACAAACAGATAATTATTTAAATTTAATAAAATGAGTAAACTAAGAAGAAATATGGGTGCCAACACCCCTTCTGTTGTAGAAACAAAAAGTTTGAAAGCTTTAAAAGCTAAGACAGGTAACTTGTATGAGTCTATCTCTATTATCTCTAAAAGAGCCAATCAAATTAGTATTTCTGTAAGAGAAGAATTGCACAGTAAATTAGAAGAGTTTGCTAGTCATACCGATAGTTTAGAAGAAATTCATGAGAACAAGGAGCAAATTGAAATCTCTAAGGCTTATGAGCGTATGCCAAATCCTGCTATTTTAGCTACAGCTGAATTTATAGATGACAAAATATATTACCGTAAAAACGAAGAAAGCGATTTATTCCGCTAGTACTTGCTTTTACAAAATTAAAACGTCCCATACTATTGAGGTATCGGGACGTTTTTGTATTTTAGGGTTAATTAGGTAGACTATGTATAAGAAATTATTATTTACTATTTTTATGATCTTTGGCACTGTGCAATTTTTAGATGCACAAGAACTAGCAGCCACTATCACTATACAAACTAGCAAAGTAGACAATCAAGTCGATCCTAAAATATTCCCTCAATTACAAGCTCAACTAAAAGATTTTATCAATCAGCGTAAATGGTCCAACGACGTATTTTCCAATGAAGAGAAAATTGATTGTAGCTTTTATATTACTATTGAATCGGTGGCTGGCCCAAATGTGTACGATGCCAAATTAAGTATTGTTTCCAATAGACCTGTCCATAATGTGAGTTATAATAGCGCTGTATTAAATATGCAGGATGCTAAATTTACTTTTAAATATCAGCTCTCTCAACCTGTTGAATTTAATGAAAATAGAATTCAAGGAACAGACCCCTTAGAGTCGAATTTAACTGCTACACTTGCTTATTATATTTATATTATTTTGGGGCTAGATTATGATTCCTTTGCGCCAAAAGCCGGCATGCCATATTTTAATAAAGCACTCAATATTGTATTCAATGCGCCAGAGGGATCAGGTATTAGTGGTTGGAAAAGCTATGATGGCCAGAGAAATAGATATATTTTGATAGATAATTTAACCAAGAGTGGGAACGATAAAGTTCATGATATTATTTATAGTTATTATAGAGAGGGTTTAGATCAAATGGCAGAAAAACCAGAACTAGCCAAGAGTAACATCTTAAATGCTTTAATGAATTTACAAGAGATGAATGAGGGGGCAGTGAGTGGAATGCTTATTCCTATCATCATGCAGGCTAAATTTTCTGAAATAGTAGGTATTTTTAATAAATCGGATAAGGCTACCAGAAAACAACTGCTGACTACTTTATCTTTATTAGACATAGCCAATATTAATAAGTATAAAGAGAAACTAGAATGAAAAAGTTAATCATACTGTCTTGCATTATTCTAGGCTGCTCGACTCCAGCAGCTAAGGATAAACGCGTTGATATGAAAACCATGCAAAGAGTGGTTTGGCAGTTAATGCAGGCCGATGAGTATTATACTAGGGTGTCTGTGGTAGACAGCACCTGGAGAGCAGACAAAAAAAACATTGAATTTTACCAGCAAATATTCGATTTAAATAAGGTAGACAGAGTTGAATTTTACAATACCATTGATTATTTACAAAGACATCCCATTGAATTCAAAGAATTAATGGATTCGGTCAATGAGCTTTCGAAAAGAGAAAAAAAATAATATAATATCATGGGCTTTAAACTAGAATTCGGCAAAGAATTTTACTTTTGTGTCCTTAGCAATAAAACAAAAAAAATACAATAAACATGAGCAATTTAATGGGTAAACCAGCGCCGGCATTTACACTTTTTGATACAGAGAAAAAAGCAGTAAACTTAGCAGACTATAAAGGTAAAAATGTAGTCGTCTTATTTTTCCCTTTAGCTTTTACAGGCGTTTGTACTGCAGAATTATGTAGCATCAGAGATAATATCGGAACTTACAATACTGCTAATGCAGTGGTATTAGGCATTTCTGTAGACTCTTTATTTACTTTAGGTAAATTCAAAGAAGAGCAAAAATTAAATTTCTCTTTATTGAGCGATTTTAATAAAACAGCAATTGCTGATTATGGTGTGAAGTACGATGTATTTCCTGCTTTTGAAATGCAAGGTGTAAGTAAGCGTGCAGCATTTGTTGTAGACAAAGACGGTATTATTCAATACGAAGAAATTTGTGCAACCCCTGGCGACTTACCTAATTTCGAAGCCATTCAAACTACTTTGAATAAATTGAACTGAAATGTCGCTAGTTGTTAGGGCTTTATAAAATATAAGCCCAAACAACTATGACCTCTAATGATTTTTAAAAAGGGTTCCAATAAAATGGAACCCTTTTTCGTAATTTTTATAGAATTTAAAATTAACATTCCGCTCTCTAATGATTTTAAAAAGGGTCCCGATTTATCGGGACCCTTTTTAGTTCGTATTAATTTTTATAGAGTATAAAATTATCGATCACAAACTTCTACAATCAAAAACTTTAAATAGTGTGTATTTTCCATACCCCATATAATAGGGTGGTCACTTGACTGTGACTGATAAGTCACTTGACGAATTCTTTTCTTTGCGTCCCAGGCAGCCATTTGAATGGTCTCTAAAAATAATTCAGGGCTTACCAGGTTGGTGCAACTTGATGTTACCAAAAAGCCACCATTACGTAGCATTTGCATTCCTCTTAAATTAATTTCTTTATAACCTCTAACGGCTTTGTCTATATTATTTCTACTTTTTGTGAATGCCGGAGGGTCTAACATCACCACATCATATTTTCTACCTTCTTTGCCCCATTTTTTTAATACATCAAATGCATTCATTGCTTCAAATTTTACTATATGATCTAGTTTATTTAAAGCAGCATTTTTATTGGCCTGTGCAACGGCGCTTTCTGAAATGTCAATACCTAATACGGACTTTGCACCATAATGAGCAGCATGAATTTCAAAAGTACCCGTATAGGTGAAAGCCCCTAATACATCGGCTCCTTTAACAATATCTTTTATGGCTCTTCTATTATCTTGTTGATCTAAAAAATAGCCTGTCTTCTGTCCTGTATCAATATTTACATAAAATTGTAAATCGTTTTCCTTAATAATAATTTCAGTAGGAAAGGGTGCTGTTAAAAAATCTTTTACTTGTGTGAGACCTTCTAATTCTCTAACTGGCACATCATTTCTTTCATAAATTCCTTTGGGTGAAAATATTTTTTGTAGTGCATCTACAATGGCTGGTTTCCAAATATCAATACCTAAGGATAAAGTTTGCAAAACAAAATAGTCATTGAATTTATCAATAATTAAAGCAGGTAATCCATCGGCCTCTCCAAATACTAGTCGGCAGTTCTCTACATAACCCAATTGTTGTCTATAGGCCCAGGCTGTTTTAATTTTCTCATAGAAAAAATTGGCATCAATTTCTTCTCTTTTTCGGGTAAGTAATCTAATAATAATCTGAGAATTGGGATTGATATAACCCCTGCCTGCTAATTGGCCATCAAAGAAGTAAACTTCCACAATATCTCCGGGTTCTATTGGCCCTGCAATTCGGTCAACTTCGTTGTTGTAAATCCAGGGGTGGCCTAGTGCAATTCTAGGGTTAATTTTCTTGTTTAAATACACCTTTGTCATGGCACAAATATAGCGCCCAAATGAGTGACAACTTGTGCCTATTTTAGGTCTATTTCTGTCAATTTTGCTCTATTTCTTGATTTGGCAATATTTTTGGGAGATATTTGTAACAATATGAAAACTATGGAAGATAAAGAAATGGAGAACACGGATCAAGCCATTCCTGCTCAAAATGAGGCTGAAAACAGCCCAGAAACTGATCCTGAAGTCGAAGAGGTAGCTCTAAGTGAATTAGACCAACTAAAGGCCGATTTAGCCGACCAAAAGGATAAATACCTGCGTTTAATGGCAGAATTCGAGAACTTCAGAAGAAGGACTGCTAAGGAAAGATTGGACTTAATTCAAACTGCTGGAAAAGACGTTATTATTTCCATGTTAGAAGTAATGGACGATTGTGATAGAGCAGAAAAGCAATTGAATAGCACAGACGATATTTCCTTACAAAAAGAAGGTATTCAATTAGTTTTTAATAAAGTGAGATCTACTTTACAATCTAAAGGAGTTACTCCAATGGAAAGTTTGCACAAAGATTTTAATGTGGAGTTACATGAAGCCATTACAGAAATACCTGTTACCGATAACAAACAAAAAGGTAAAGTAGTGGATGAAATTACAAAAGGTTATTTCTTAAATGATAAAATTATCCGATTCGCAAAAGTAGTGGTAGGCAAATAAAAATCGACTATGTCAAAAAGAGATTATTACGAAGTATTAGGTGTCACTAAATCTGCGTCAACGGATGAAATTAAAAAAGCATACCGTAAGGTAGCTATGCAATTTCACCCAGATAGAAATCCGGGCGATAAAGCAGCGGAAGAAAAATTTAAAGAAGCGGCTTCTGCTTACGAAGTATTGAGTGATGCGGATAAGAAAGCAAAGTATGATCGATTTGGACATGCAGCATTTAGTCCAGGTGCTGGTGGCGGTGGAGGATTTAGCGGAGGTGGAATGGACATGAATGATATATTTAGTCAATTTGGAGATGTATTCGGAGAAGATATGTTTGGTGGATTTTTTGGTGGAGGAGGAAGTCGTTCAAGGTCTTCAAGATCAAGAGGACAAAGAGGAAGCAACTTAAGAATTAAACTTAAGATGAACTTTGAAGAAATTGCGAATGGTGCCAATAAACAAGTAAAAGTAAAAAAACATGTTTTATGTACAACTTGTGGAGGCAATGGCGCAAAAGATAAAAACAGTGTTCAAACCTGTGGTACTTGTAATGGTGCTGGTCAAGTGAAAAGAGTGACCAATACTTTTTTAGGACAAATGCAAACAGTAAATACTTGTCCAACTTGTAACGGAGAAGGTAATACAGTGACTGCTAAATGTGCTCCTTGTAAAGGAGAAGGTCGTGTATATGGAGAAGAAACTATTTCAATAGATATTCCAGGGGGTGTGCAAGATGGAATGCAATTAAGTATGTCTGGAAAAGGGAATGCAGGAGAAAGAGGGGGAAGCTCAGGTGATTTAATTATCATGATTGAAGAAGAAGCACATGAGAGTTTACATAGAGATGGTTTAAATGTTTCATTCGATTTATATATTACCATACCAGACGCTGTATTTGGAACAAGTGTGGAAGTGCCTACCATTGATGCAAGAGCCAAAATTAAAATTCCACCAGGTACACAAAGTGGAAAAGTATTCAGATTAAAAGGTAAGGGTTTTCCAGAAGTACAAGGCTACGCAAAAGGAGATCAACTCATTAATGTACATGTTTGGACACCACAACAAGTTAGTGCGGAGGAAAAGGCTATTTTAGAGAAGATGCAACAAAGCCCTAATTTCCAGCCAAAGCCCACTAAATAATTTATTTTAATTGGTAGATATCTTTGGAGTTTCTGCCTAGCCCATCATAGTCAAGGCCATAGCCTACTACAAATTTATTGGGTATTTCAAAACAACTGTAGTCTACTTGTACAGGAAATTGTAAAGCCTCTTTCTTATTTAATAATACAGCAACTTTCACAGAGGCAGGGCTACTTGATAGTAGTTGAGGTAAATAGTGGTGCAAGGTTTTTCCTGTATCAATAATATCTTCTAAAATAATAATGTCTCTTCCACTTACATTGGCTTCAAGACCAATGGCTGTAATTACATTGCCAGAAGAAGACATGCCTTTATAAGAGGCTAGTTTAATAAAGCAAACCTCGGCTTCAATGGTAATTTGCTTAAATAAATCGGCAGTAAATAAAAAGGAGCCATTTAGTATGGATAAAAATATCGGTCTTTTACCTGCATAGTCCTTGTTCAACTGATGCGCAAGCTCGGTAATTTTTTCTTGAATTTCTTTTTCACTTAAGTAGGGAACAAATTCTTTATCTAATATTTTAATACTATTCATACTTAATTATTTTTTTTACGCTTTAGAAAGCTAGGGGTGTTTATACTTTTTAGGGGAGCAGCAATAATTTTGGGTGATTCATTGGTTTTAAATAAAACCAAGGTCGACCCCACTTCTAAGTTTTTATCTGTCACTCCAGCATTGTAAGCTTCTAAGTAATTTAATTGAATGCCTTCATTTTGACTAATATCATATAAAGTTTCTCCCGCTACTACCAAATGCAGTTTCTTGCTTATTTCTTTTCTTTTAGGTACTAAATATAAAATTTGGTCTTTAGCAAGCAAATCGGTTTCTTCTAAATCGTTGTAGCCGTATAGTTTGTATAAGGCTATATTATAGGTATTGGCTATATCTAAAAAGGAGCTTCCTGCTTTCGCCCAAACGGCTAGTAACTGGTTGGCCTTGAATTTTCCTTTAGGGTATTCAAATGTAGCAGCACTGTTTTGCGTTTTGGTTACTAGTTTACTTGTATCTATAATACTTGCTTCTTTAAGAGGTATCTCTTTATTATTCTTGGTAGTATCTGGTGCAAGTACAGTATTTATTTTTAGTGCACTGTCTTTTACTTGCTCATCGGCTATGCTGCCAATACCATTCATAGCCTTAGGTGCAGTAATTTTTATAGTATCTGAGTTGCTTATGCCTTTTACACTGGAAAGCTGAATGGTGTCTATAAGGATATCTTCTACTTTTTTAACAGAATCGATTTTAATAGTATTAATTTTTATAGAATCAATCTTAATTGAATCGGCTTGTACAATAGGGGCCATTGGTTTACTAACTTCTATTTTTTTACTTGTATCTACTTTTTGAGTAGGGGTATCGTCATCATCGTAAAAAGCAAGTTCTGGAAAATTAAATTGAGAAAGTTCAAAATCATTAATGACTTTAAGTAGTTTTTTAGGATAATCTGAAGCGGTAGCGTAGCCTGCCTTTTTAAGTCCATAAGCCCAAGCAGAGTCGTCCACCGGGTCTAATTCAAATAAAGGGGCGTAATTAGGTCTGCTTTTCAAAAAATTAGAATGGTCAATAAAAGAAGCATTTGAATTGGGGTAGACTCTAAAACATTCTTGCTTAGTATCATCATCCTGGTAAGTAGTTTCTCCTTTCCAATCGCTTTTACATTTAATGCCAAAATGATTTTTATAGTTCAAGGCTAAATTACTTTCGCCGCTATTGGATTCAATGATGCCCTGCGCTAAAGTAATAGAGGCGGGTATGCCTGTGCGCTTCATTTCACTAATGGCAATATCCTTATACTGGTCAATATATATTAAGGTAGCGGTTTTTTGCGCCTTGGTATTTAGGGGAATTATAAAAAAGAAGAGAAAAGCAAGTTTGCTTATTTTCATGCTATTATTTTTTTCTAATCAAAGTTAAGCCATCTCTTATTGTTAACATCACTTGTTCAGTACTTTGATCTAAAAGCACATGATCGTTAAATGCCTGAATGGCCTTAGCGCTTTTGCCTTTTACAGTATCTTCCAATACCTCTCCATGAAACAGTACATTATCAACAATTATAATGCCTTTATCGTTTAAAAGGGGTAGCACCAAATTATAGTATTCAATATAACTGGTCTTGTCTGCGTCTATGAATACGAGATCCCATTTTTTATGAAGTGTTGGAATAATTTCTTTAGCATCACCTACATGCATATGTAATTGTTTCGCTTTGGCAGCTTTATTAAAAGCGTCTTTTGCTTTTTGGGCGTCCTCTGCTCTTAATTCAATAGTATGTAATTCACCTTTATCGGTAAGGCCTTCAGCTAAACATAAGGCGCTAAAGCCTGTAAAGCTGCCAATTTCTAATATATAAGTTGGCGCAAGTATTTTGCTTATAAAGCATAAGAAGCCGCCCTGTGTCCAACTACTTTGTAAATGTCCATGTTCATGGGAGGACAAAGTTTCCTCGTATAAACTTTTTAAATAACTAGGAGTTGCATTAGAATATGCTTCTGTATAATGGTTTGCCAATGGGGTAATAAAATCCATGCAGCAAAGGTCTAATTTTTTTCTGTATTTGGCCTTGAAATTACCCATAGACCTATAAAGGTAAGTAGACCATTGATAATGAGTAGCTCTTGACCAATTCTAAAGCTCACGAATAAGAAGGGTTGTGCATAGTCAAGTAATAAACATAATATAGGGGCTAAAAAGCAAGGTATAAAGGACCATTTATCTAACAGTTTTCTTTTGGTAAGTATACCAAATGCAAATAAACCTAATAAGGGTCCATAAGTATAGGAAGCAATTTTTAAAAGTAAATCAACAATACTTTTATTATCAATCCATTTAAATACTAATACAATAATTAAAAATAAAAAGGCAAAACTTAAATGCAGTCTTTGTCTTATTTTTTTCTTTTTAGCCTCATCCCAGTTAGCATTTCTTTGCATACCCAATAAGTCAATACAAAAACTAGAAGTTAAGGCAGTAATGGCGCCATCCGCTGAAGGAAATAATGCTGAAATTAATGCTAGAATAAAAATAATAGAAATATAGGGAGGCATATGGTATAAAGCAATATTAGGAAATAAGTCATCACCTGTAGCGGTTATATTATTTTGTGCTGCATATAAATTTAATAAACCCCCTAAGAACAAAAATAAAGTAATCACCAGTAACATTGTAAAACCAATAGTGACCATATTTTTTTGGGCATCCTTTAAAGTTTTAACTGAAATATTTTTTTGCATCATTTCCTGATCTAGGCCAGTCATGGTAAGCGTAATAAAGGCACCTCCAATAATTTGTTTTAAGAAAAAGGATTTACTATTTACATCTGTATTAAAAACTGTTGCAATACCTTTTACTTGCATGGCTCCTAATGCATCAGAAACTGAAAAATGCATATTGCTTAAAATATAAATACTACAAATAATAAGTCCCATTAGCATACCAGAAGTTTGTAAGGTATCGGTCCATACAATGGTTTTTACACCTCCTTCATATGTATAAAGTAATATCATTATTAATATTACCAAGGTGGTTGCCCAAAAAGGAACGCCCAAGCTATCTAAAATAAATACTTGTAAAATTTTAACTACTAAATAAAGTCTTGCAGTAGCGCCTAAGGTTCTAGATAAAACAAAAAAAGAAGCTCCCGTTTTGTAAGCTTTAAAACCCAGTCTTTGTTCTAAATAATGATAAATTGAAGTAAGGTTTAGCTTATAATAAATGGGTAAAAGTACATAGGCAATAGTGAGATAACCAATTAAGTAGCCAAGGGTAATTTGTAAGTAATGAAAGGCGTCTTTTCCAACTGCACCAGGTACACTGACAAAAGTAACACCGCTTAAAGAAGTACCAATCATACCAAAGGCTACTAGCATCCAATGGCTATTTTTATTGCCAATAAAAAAAGACATATTATTACTATTCTTTCCAGCAATCTTAGCTACTCCTAATAAGATACCAAAGTAGATAATTACAAAAATAAAAAGTAAACTTGCGCTCATTGAGTTGGGTTGAGTTGGCAAAGTAATAAGAATCTTTGAAATAATTAACTAAATTGCTTCTATATTCAAGTTAAAATTTGTTTTTATGAAAATCAAGGCCCTCACTGTTTTCTGTGGTTCAAAATCGGGCAATAATCCTAATTTTTTGACAACCGCAACGGCATTAGGGAATCTTTTGGCCCAAGAAAATATTGAATTAGTGTATGGAGGAGGGAATAAAGGTTTAATGGGAGCTCTGGCCAATGGATGCCTTGCCCATGGAGGTAAAGTTATAGGCATTATGCCTAAATTATTATTGGAATGGGAAGCGCAACATACTGGACTCACTGAATTGATTATTACAGAGAATATGCATGATCGTAAAAAAATTCTCTATGAAAAAGGAGATGCAGGAATAGTGCTTCCTGGTGGAATGGGGACCTTAGATGAGTTATTTGAAATGCTTACTTGGAACAATTTGAAAATACATAATAAGAAGGTTTTTATTTTAAATATTGAAGGTTACTACGATGCGCTTATTCAACTATTAGAAAATATGGATACAAATGGTTTTATGTATGATAATTGGAAAGATAGAATAATAGTTTGCTCTTCTATTGATGCGCTTAAGCCTCTACTGACTTAATCTAAGCCTCTTTTGTTTTAATTAGCTAGTTTTTTAATCTGCTTTTTTCTTTTTCCTAAAAATGGGAAAGCCTGCACCTGCTCTAATGATAGGTTGTGCACTTGTTTGGCCAATTTTGTAGGGAGATTGGTCTGCGTTTAATAAGTCTATCATTACAGAAAAGTAAGACATACCATTTGCATTATGTGTGCCATAACCAATGCCGCCTAGTATACTAGTAGCGCCAAAACTTGTTTTGGCCTTTTCGCCATTGGAATAATTTTTGGCAGAAGTCCATGTTCTATTGTATTCTGGTTGTATTTGAATAAAAAATTGTTCTATAGGCCAAACTCTTGCAAATACTCCCGCGCCTAATTGAAAGTTTTTAATTTTTTCATTTGAACCAAGCGATATACTAAAAGAAGAATAGTAAATATTGGCAATTACACCTGCGTCAATGTATTTATTATAACTTTTTAAAAGTTCAGGGTTAAGTCCTAATTGAAAGGAGTTGCTTCCTCCACCTAGTAGTAAACCTCCCCCAAATATTATGGGCTTTTCTTCTTCTAAATTTTTTTGGGTTTGAATAATATTTTGAGCTTGGGCTAAATGACTTATTAAAGTAAAGCTTAGTATAAGTAAGGTAGTGTATATTTTTTTAGATTTTTTCATAAAGGGAGTAGACATTTAAAGAGAACTGCGAATTCTATTTTTTTAGATCAAAAATTTTACCAGCATTTAAAATATTATTAGGATCAAATACTTTTTTAATACCCTTCATTAATTCCATCGTTACATCATCAAACATGACCGGCATAAATGATTTTTGAATAAGACCAATACCATGCTCTCCACTAATAGTACCTCCTAGAGATTTCACTAATTCAAATATTTTAATAAGAATACCTTGAATTTCTTCATTCTCATAGCTCTTTTTGTACTTAGGGTGGTTAATTCTAATATGTAAATTGCCATCTCCTGCATGGCCATAAGAGACAACTTTAAATCCATTTTCAGCAGCTAGTGCTTTCACGCCTTTTATTAATTTAGGTAGTTCGGCTCTAGGTACCACGGTATCTTCTTCTATGGTATAACCAGCTGCCACCGATGCCTCATTAGCCTTTCTGCGTATTTTCCAAAGTTCATTTTTTTGTTGGGCATCATCGGCAAAATACAATTCACCTACTTCATAATTCGCTAGCACCTCTGCGATGGCTTCCATTTCCTTCATTAACACATCCATATCATTGCCATCAACTTCAATAATTAAATGCGCGGCTAAATCTTCGCTAATTGCAATCGCAGTGCTCTCACACATTTTACTTGCTAATTTAATAGATTCAATTTCCATGAGTTCCATGGCACTTGGTGTAATACCTGCTCTAAAGATAGCGCTTACTGCTTCACTCGCTTTTTCTAAACTATTAAAAGGAGCTAACATTAATACATCAAATTTTGGATGCGGTATTAACCTTAATACAATTTTTGTCACAATACCTAAAGTGCCCTCGCTGCCTACAATAAGTTGCGTTAAGTTATAACCAGTTGCATTTTTTAAAACATTTGAACCCGTCCAAATAATTTCGCCTGTAGGAAGTACTATTTCTAAGTTTAAAACATAGTCTTTCACTACACCATATTTAACAGCCTTAGGTCCGCCAGAATTTTCGGATATATTACCTCCAATAAAACAAGATCCTTTACTAGCAGGGTCGGGAGGATAAAACAAGCCTTTTTCTTTGACTGTATTTTGTAAAACTTCTGTAATCACACCTGGCTCGGTAGTCACTTGTAAATTTCTTTCATCAATATCTAAAATAGTATTAAAGCGCTCCATAGAGATAACAAAACCTCCTAAATGAGGAAGAGCGCCACCTGTAAGTCCAGTGCCTGCGCCTCTTGGTGTTACGGGAATTAAATGTTGATTACAAAGAATTAATAGTTTTGAAATTTCTGCTGCAGTTTTTGGCTTCACAACTACTTGTGGAGCGTAATGCAATTTTTCAGTTTCATCACTACCATATTTAGCAAAACTTTCTTCGTCTGTAAAAAAATAAGCTGCCCCTACAATAGACTTTATTTCTTCTAATAGGGAAGCGTTAATATTGTTCATTCCAGTAATGTAATTTAAAACAAGAATTTAAAAAAGGCCGTACAACATGCCATCTACCTTGCTAATAATTTCGCCTAAATCTTCTTCAGATTCACCGAATTTATTTTTATCACAGTCAATAATTAAAATAGGGCCTTCTTTGTAACCGTCCACCCATTTATTATAGTACTCGTTTAATTTTTTTAAATAATCCAAACGAATATTTTCTTCGTATTCTCTACCTCTTTTTTGAATTTGAGAAACTAATGTAGGTACAGAGGCTTTTAAATAAATTAATAAGTCGGGAGGTTGAACCATTGTTTTAATAGTACTAAAGAATTCAAAATAATTATCGAAATCTCTTTTGCTCATCAGTCCCATCTCGTGTAAGTTGGGTGCAAAAATATTAGCATCTTCATAAATGGTTCTATCTTGAATCACCGTTTCTGTGCCTCTTTGAATTTCTAAAATTTGGTTCAAGCGACCATGTAAAAAATAAATTTGAAGATTAAAACTCCAACGCGTCATATCGTCATAAAAATCCATCAAGTAGGGGTTATGATCCACATCCTCAAATTGTGGAATCCAACGATAATGTTTGCTTAACATTTCAGTTAAGGTAGTTTTACCTGCCCCAATGTTTCCTGCAATTGCGACGTGTTTTGGTTTTTTAGCTTTTGCCATATTGTGAAAATATAAAATAGTTTAGTACTATTTATCTATGTTAATAATTAATTCCTCTAGTTTAATAATCCATCTTTAATAATCCATCCCAACGGCCTTTCTTACAATGGACAAAGTATCGGAAGCGCTTGCTCTAGCTTTGTCTGCACCTTGTCTAATAATTTTTGTAAGTAAGTCTTTGTTGTTTTGTAAATCAAGCGCCTGATTACGAATAGGTTGAATAAACCTAACCATATCCTCCGCCAATTGCTTTTTCATATCACCATATCTTATGATACAATTTCCCTCAGAACTATTATTGAAATCATCTTCAAATTTTTGAACCGTGTCATTCTCACTTACCAATTTCATTAAAGTAAATAAGTTCTCTATATAATCGGGTTTTACCGAATTCGGCGTAAGAGGGCCTTGATCGGTTTTCGCTTTTTTAATTTTATTTCGAATAGCATCGTCCTGATCAGCTAAAAATAAAGTGGTGTTCTGATTTTCGCTTTTACTCATTTTACCGTTTCCATCAAGCCCTAATATTTTTACCAGTTCGCTATTATAATTAAAGGCATAAGGCAAAGGAAAGGTTTCGCCGTATCGGTAATTAAAACGCTCGGCAAAATTACGGGCCATTTCTAAATTTTGTTCTTGGTCCTTGCCCACAGGCACTTTCACTGCACGGTGTATTAATATATCGGCTGCTTGTAAAACCGGATAAGTAAGTAAACCTGCGTTAACATTTTCGGGTTGCATGCGCACTTTGTCTTTAAAAGAAGTGGTCTTTTCTAATTCTCCTTTATAAGCCAACATATTTAAATACAAATACAATTCTGCAATTTCAGGAACATCACTTTGAACATATAAAGACACTTTTTCTGGGTCTAATCCACAAGCAATATTTTCAGCCACTACTCTTAGTACACTTTCTTTCAAAGTTTTGGTATCGGGATGTGTAGTTAGGCTATGCCAGTTAGCTACGAAAAAATAACAGTTGTATTCATCTTGCATACGCACATAATTACGCATGGCGCCAAAATAATTGCCTAGGTGCAAGAAGCCTGTAGGCCTAATTCCGCTTAATACAATTTCCTTTTTCATTGAACTGCGAAGATAATGAATCAGGAACCCATTTTTTGCCATCTTTTTGGGATATTTGTACAGAATTTAAAAATAGTCAGTTTGAGCACAGCTTCTCTTTTATCTAGCCCCATCGAATACCTAAAAGGGGTTGGCCCTTTAAGGGCTGATATGCTTAAAAAAGAGTTGAGTTTGTTCACTTTTAACGACCTACTGCACCATTTTCCGCATCGCCATATTGACAAAACCAAGGTAGGCACCATTGCTTCTATCACCCCAGATATGGATTTTATTCAAATAAAAGGGGTTTTACAAGGCATCGATATTATTGGGGTAAAAAGGTCGAAACGTATGGTGACCCAATTAAAAGACGAGACGGGCACCATTGAACTGGCCTGGTTTCAAGGAATTACTTGGGTGCAAAAAAATATAGTAGAGGGCCAGGCTTATTTAGTTTTTGGGAGGGTGAGTTTTTTTAATGGAAAGGCCCAAATGGTACATCCAGAAATTGAACCTTATGTGGCAAGTACAATGGTGCAAAAATCTTTATTGGAGCCCGTATATTCTAGTACGGAGAAATTAAAGGCTCGTGGCCTCAATGCCAAACAAATTGGAAAATTAACACAAACCTTATTTCAACAAATAAGTGATAGAGATGTCCCTGAAAATTTACCCTTGCATTTATTGGAAAACAGAATGGGCAGATGGGAGGCTTATAGACAAATACATTTTCCAACATCTCAGGCTAATTATAAAAAAGCAGTAGACCGACTCATTTTTGAAGAATTATTTATTGCACAAGTAAGACTTAACTTAATAAAAATAGATAGACATAAAAATAGTAAGGGTCATTTATTTGAAAAAGTAGGTAATTACTTTAATACTTTTTACAGCAAACACTTGCCTTTTGAATTAACAGGGGCGCAAAAAAGAGTGATTAAAGAAATTAGACAGGATGTAGGCAAGGGCTATCAAATGAACAGACTCTTACAAGGCGATGTGGGTAGTGGAAAAACCATGATTGCATTACTTGCTATGTTAATTGCTGCTGACAATGGTTTTCAAAGTTGTTTGATGGCACCTACTGAGATTTTAGCCACGCAACACTATGAAAGTTTGACGGAGTTGTTAAAAGAAATGCCTATTGAAATTGCATTATTAACGGGTAGCACTAAAATTGGGGAGCGTAGAAGAATATTAAAAGGGTTGTTGGAAGATGATATACATTTTGTAGTGGGTACCCACGCCATTATTGAAGATGTGGTGCAGTTTAAAAATTTAGGCTTAGCGGTCATAGATGAGCAACACCGATTTGGTGTGGCGCAAAGAGCAAGGCTTTGGAAAAAATCAACCATACCACCGCATGTATTAGTCATGACAGCAACACCCATTCCAAGAACTTTAGCCATGACCGCTTTCGGCGATTTAGATTATAGTGTGATGGATGAGTTGCCTCCGGGTAGACAGGTTATTAAAACAGTACACCGTTATGAAACTTCAAGGGCCAGTGTAATGGACTTTGTAAAAACTGAAATTATAAAAGGAAGACAGGCCTATTATGTATACCCCTTAATTGAAGAAAGTGAAAATTTAAGTTTTGAAGATTTAATGCAGGGCTATGAACAAGTGAAAATTTTTTTCCCAGAACCTACTTATAAAATTAGTATGGTGCACGGAAGACAAAGCAGCGTAGAAAAAGAAACCAATATGCACCGATTTAAAACCGGCGATACACAAATATTAGTGGGCACCACGGTGATAGAAGTAGGGGTAAATGTGCCCAATGCTTCGGTGATGGTGATAGAGAGTGCAGAAAAATTTGGTTTATCACAATTGCATCAGTTAAGAGGAAGAGTAGGTAGAGGTAAAGAGCAGAGTTATTGTATTTTATTAAGTAGTGTGAAAGCAGGAAGAGAAGCGAAGGAAAGATTAAAAATAATGTGTACGACCAACGATGGTTTTTTAATTGCAGAAAAAGATTTAGAAATAAGAGGCCCTGGTGATATTGATGGTACAAGGCAAAGTGGTGCTTTAAACTTTAAGTTAGCCAATATCATTAATGATAAATTAGCCTTAGAAGAAGCAAGGCAGGCTGCTTTTGAGCTCTGTGAAAAGGACCCAACGCTTCAATCGCCTGAAAATGCAGTCATTAGAAGCTTTTTAATAAGTCAAAAAAGTAAAATTGGTTGGGGTAAGATCGCCTAAAGGATTCATTTTTTAATTAACTTGCCCTTACTAATTAATAAAGAATTTTATTATGAAATATACAGCCTTAGATCCTCAAATATTTATTCAAAATAGAAAGCGTTTTGTATCCAAAATGCAAAAAAATAGTATTGCCATTTTCGTGAGCAATGACGAATATCCTTTAAATGGAGATGCCTTACACGACTATAAACAAAACACAGAATTATTTTGGTTATCTGGTATTGAGCAAGAGGGTTCCATGGTGGTTTTATTTCCTGATAATCCCGATCCAAAATATAGAGAAGTACTAGTGCTAGTTAGACCACAGGAACTAAAAGAAATTTGGGATGGTAAAAGATTAAGGGCCAATGAAGCCACTACTATTTCAGGTATTAAAACAATTGTTTGGGTAGATGTGATTGACGCTTCCTTACAACAATGGGTACATTTAGCGGACGCCATTTATTTAGACTCTAATGAAAACGATAGAAAGAATAATTTATTAAGAACAAACGAATACCGATTTATTGATGAGATGAAAGCAAGGTATCCTCTACATACATTTTGTAGAGCTGCTTCCATTATGAAAGAATTGCGTGCAGTGAAAACTAAAGAAGAAGTGCAAGTCATTCAAAAAGCCATTGATATTACAGAAGTAGCTTTTAGAAGACTATTACAATTCATTCAACCAGGGGTGAAGGAATATGAAATTGAGGCAGAAATTTATCATTCTTTTTTATCTCAACGCGCAACAGGTTGTGCATACCATAGTATTATTGCAAGTGGAGACAATGCCAGAACCTTACATTATATAAGTAATAATAATGTTTGTAAGGATGGGGAATTGGTTTTAATGGATTTTGGTGCAGAGTATGGTGGTTACTGTGCCGATTTAACTAGAACAGTGCCTGTGAATGGTAAGTTTACTAAAAGACAGAAAGAAGTATACAATGCTTGTTTGCATTTACATGATTATGCGAAGTCTATTTTAAAGCCAGGCATTAGTATTTTGAATTACACAGATAAAGTAGGAGAGGAAGCTACTAAGCAATTTTTAAAAATCGGTTTAATAAGCAAGTCGGATGTAAAAAATGAAGATGCAGATAATAGAGCTTATAGAAAATATTTATACCACGGCATATCACATCATTTAGGATTAGATGCGCACGATTTAGGCACTAGAACAGCGCCTATTACTGCAGGTATGGTGTTTACAGTTGAACCAGGTATTTATATCAAAGAAGAAAAAATGGGTGTGCGTATTGAAAATAATATTTGGATTACAAAAACAGGGCATCAGGATTTAATGAAAAATATGCCTATTAAAGCAGATGAGATTGAAGCCTTGATGCGTAAAGTAAAAAGTAGTAAAAAATAAAAACAAAGATGAAAAAACAGATCCCTAATTTAATTACACTGCTTAATTTGTTTTTTGGTTGCTGTGCCATTTTGGTTACTTTTCAATCGGGCACCATGGCCACCTTAGATGAGACAGGTGATATGGTCATAGAAATTCCAGAACAAATATATTATGCGAGTATGTTTATTGGACTTGCAGCCCTGGTTGATTTTTTTGATGGATTTGCGGCGCGTTTATTAAAAGTAAATTCTGAATTAGGTAAACAACTCGATTCACTTGCAGATGTAGTTAGTTTTGGTGTAGCACCCTCCTTTATTGTTTTTCAATTTTTAAGACTAACTCTTGCAACCGATATTAATGCCTTATCGCATACTACTTTTATGATGGTGCCTGCCTTTATTATTGCCTTAGCAGGAGCCTACCGTTTGGCTAAATTTAATATCGACCCTGACCAAATTACTTATTTTAAAGGAGTGCCTATTCCCATGATTGGCCTATTAACAGCTGCCTTCCCCTTGGTTTACTGGCAGTCTCAAACTACTATTTTTTCTAAATTATTATTGAACCCAACATTTTGGTATTGCTATATTATTATCGTTTCTTATTTGATGGTCATGGATAGACCCATGCTGGCTTTGAAGAACTTTAGTAATAAGAAGAATTTAATACTACCCTTAGCCTTAGTAGCAGTAGAAATAGTCATTTCTGCCTACTTTTTTAAATGGATGGCCATCCCATTTGGCTTTATTGGCTATTGCTTAGTATCTTTGTTTTACAGAAAAACAATCACTCAATAAAATTCGTATGACATTTCAAATTCAAATTAAAGTAATGCCTTTGAAAGATTTATTAGATCCTCAAGGAAAGGCAGTTTTAGGTGGACTACACAATTTAGGTATGACAGGTGTAAAAGATGTTAGAGTAGGAAAAAATATTACATTACAAATTGATGCAGCCAACGAAGCAGCTGCTAGAGAAATAGCAGAAACTGCTAGTAAGCAATTATTAGCCAATGCAGTAATGGAATACTTTGAGATTGAATTTGTGAAGTAGAACTAGCTATTAATTATTTTTAATTATTTCCATGTTATATATTGTTCCCACACCCATTGGAAATTTAAAGGATTTTACTTTCAGGGCCATTGAAGTGCTACAAGAAGTAGATTTTATTTTATGTGAAGACACGCGTACTTCTTCAAAGTTATTACAGCATTATAAAATTCATAAACCACTTACGCCTTATCATCAACACAATGAGCATAAAGTGGTGGATCATTTAGTGCAACAGTTAGAAGCTGGCAAAAATATTGCTTTAATTACCGATGCAGGAACACCCGGTATCTCCGATCCTGCCTTTTTATTAGTGCGTGCTTGTAAAGCAGCAGGTGTGGCTATTACAAGTTTGCCAGGCGCTACTGCCTTTGTACCAGCCCTGGTGAATAGTGGACTACCTGCTACTCGTTTTATATTCGAAGGTTTTATTCCCTTAAAAAAAGGTAGAAAAACTTTAATGGAATCATTGGCAAACGAAGAGCGCACCATGATTTTTTATGAAAGCCCTATGCGCTTGATTAAAACATTAGAATTATTTGCCACCCATTTTGGCGCAGACAGGCAAGCTTCTGTAAGTAGAGAGCTTACCAAAATTTATGAAGAAAACATCTCAGACACTTTAGCCAACTTAATTACTCACTTTTCTTCCAAGCAAGTGAAAGGGGAGATTGTGATTGTGGTGGAAGGGAAACCATAGAAAACTGACTTTCATTTATATCCCCGTACATATATTTAATTAGACTTTTTCTAATTAATGAATTAAATTAGCCTCTTAATTTAGTCCTATGAAAAAGAAGTTATTTCTATTCGTTTTTGCATCTATAGTATTTGCAAATTTCTCTCATGCCCAAGCCGATCGTTGGCAACAACATATCGAATATAAAATTAAAGCAGCGCTTGACGTTACTAATAATATAGTAAAGGGTACTGAGGAATTGGTGTACACGAATAATTCTCCCGATACCTTACGCAAAGTATATTTTCATATGTATTGGAATGCTTTTGCACCTAATTCTTCAATGGATATTCGTAGTAGAGAGCTAGGGAAAAACTTATTAAACTTTAGACGTGGTGCCATTAGTGCAACGAATGCTACCATGTTGGGCCAAGAAGCTTCACAAGATTGGGATAAAAGGGTAAAGGATCGTATTCAAAAATTATCGCCTACTGAAATTGGCTATCAAAAAATAAGTCAAATTTTAATAAATGGTAAAGCGCAAAAATTAATTGAACACGAAACTATTTTAGAAGTGCAATTAACACAAGCCATTGCGCCGAAAACCTCTATAAAAATATCTTTGCAATTTGAAGCGCAAGTACCTGTTCAAATTAGACGCTCTGGTCGTGATAATGCAGAAGGGGTTCGTTATTCAATGAGTCAATGGTATCCTAAGATGGTGGAATACGATTACCAAGGTTGGAATACCAATGCTTATATAGCACGTGAGTTTTATGGCGTATGGGGTAATTACGATGTGAGTTTATCATTAGATAAATCTTATATGGTGGCAGCTACTGGTGTTTTACAAAACCCTAATGCAGTGGCCGATAAATTCGGCAATCTTACTTGGAACTTTAAAGGAAATAATATTCACGATTTTATGTGGGCTGCAGATAATAAATACAAGCATTTATCTAAAGAAGTGCGCAAGGGATTAACCTTACATGTTTATTTTAAAGAAAAAAATGCTTCTTCTGATAGTGCTTGGGCCAATGTATTATGGGCTGCTGAAAAAGCATTGCCTTATATGGAGAAAAAATTTGGTGCTTATCCTTACCCACAATACTCCTTTATACAAGGAGGAGACGGTGGAATGGAATATGGTATGGGCACTTTGTTAAAAGGCCCAGGTATTGGAACTGCCATTCATGAGTGGATGCATAGTTGGTATCAACATATTTTAGGTACCAATGAAAGTTTATTCCCTTGGATGGATGAAGGTTTCACTTCTTATGCAGAAGATGATATTACATATTGGTTGAATAATAATTATGCATTACAATCTCCCTATATTAATGAAAAAGAAAAAGCGAGATTAAAAGCGGAGATAGAAAATGCGAAGACACAACTACCTGCTATACAATTTGGAAATTATGCAGGTTATATAACCTTGGCTAAAAGTGGTATTGAAGAACCTATGAGCACACATTCCGATCATTATAATTATAATTATGCTTATAGTAATGCTGCTTATTCAAAAGGGGCTACTTTCTTAGGTTTATTAGGCTATGTAGTAAGTGATTCAGTAAGAGATGCTATTTTAATTAACTACTATAATACTTGGAAGTTTAAACATCCTAATGCCAACGACTTTACAAGAGTGGCAGAAAAAACAAGTGGCTTACAATTGCAGTGGTTAAAAGAATATTGGATGAACTCTACAAAAACCATCGATTACGGTTTAAATAATATTGAAGTAAGTGCGAATAACTCGAACGCTGTAATTAGTATTCAACGTAGTGGTAAACTGCCAATGCCTATTGAAGTACTTGTTACGTATAAGGATGGGACTAGTGAACTGCATTATATCCCCTTGGATTTAATGTTAGGCGCCAAGCCTGCAGAGGGAAGTTTAAATAGAATAGTGCATACAGAATGGCAATGGGTAGCACCTAGCTATACTTTTGAAACCAGCAAACCCCTGTCTGCATTAAAATCAATCGAGATTGATCCTAGCCAACGCATGCCTGATATTAATAGAAGTAATAATAAATTAGAGATACCTAATTAGTTGTTGAACTAAAGCAGCAGAAAGAAATGAACTACTCGTTCACTGCTCATCATGTACGCTAAAAATAAAACTTTATATCTAAAATTGTGAACTCGCTTCGCTCAAACATGCACAATTTTTTTACGCTGTAAAATTTTATTTTTTTAACGCTATGATTCGAAGTTCACTCATAGTTTCTTTTTTTCTTCAGCAAGTTCAACGCATGCGTTAAGAGAAGATAATTAAGGCTTCTTTACTTGAATGATAAACTTCTCTTCAAAATAAGCTTCTTGAAAAATGTCATGAATTGACATCATTTTAGGACGCAGGCCACTTTCAAATATTTCTTGGTGCAAATCACCGCCTTTTAAACAAATTAATGAATTAGGCTGGTCTTGTTTTTTTTGTAAAATAGGTCCGGCCCATCTCCATAAATCTTTTAAAGGGGCCACAGCGCGGCTAATGGCGTAATCAAATTTCTTATTCTTTATTTCTTCTACGCGTGTATGTTTAGTGGTAATATTTTTAATTCCTACCATTTCACAAACGGCGTCTACTACTTTTAATTTTTTGGCAATACTATCTACTGCTAAAAATTGTACTTCAGGAAAAAAGATAGCAAGAGGTACGCAAGGGAAACCACCACCACATCCAATATCAATTACCTGTGTGCCTTTCTCCCACTCAGCCATAGCAGCAATACTTAATGAATGCAAAATATGATGCAAGTAAATATGATCAATGTCTTTTCTAGAAATCACATTAATCTGACTGTTCCACTCTTTGTAAGCAGGCTCAAGTGCTTCAAATTGACTTAATTGCTTGGGAGTGAAATCGGCAAAGTATTTGGTAATTAATTCCAATTTTTCTGTGGGGCTTTCCATACACTAGGCAAGGTAAATAAATAATAGAAGATAGACCAGAAATCAAATAAAATAAACCAAGGCCATAGGTCTAGCTCGTTTAGCTTTTTCATTGTACTTCTTAAAATAGTCCCTTGTACTAGCATTCTAATACTCCATAAGGAAGCTAAGAGTATGTATTCTTTGGTTAGTATTAAAGCAGTAATTAAAATAGGGTATACTAAAAACTGACTTATGGCATAAAAAGCAAGTAGGGTAGCATGAGAGAGTTTATAATACTTACTGGTGGTATAATGTCTGTACTTTTGATTCATCCAATCGTGTAAGCTTGTCTTTGGTTCACTTAAAGTATGTGCGTCTTTATCAATTACAATGGCAGTATTGTGTTTATTAGCTACTTGATTAATAAATAAATCGTCATCGCCACTAGGCATTTGATTGATAGAAGAGAATCCTTTATTGCGAATAAATACCTCTTTTTTATAAGATAAATTTCTTCCTACACCCATATATGGAAGTCCTGCTAAGGCATAAGAAAAATATTGCAAGGCGGTTTGAAAAGTTTCAAAACGTATGAGTTTATTAATTAAGCCTGGTTTCTTTTTATAAGCACCATAGCCAAGTACAATTTCAATCCCCTCGTCATAACCATCTTGCATAAGTCGCATCCAGCGTTCACTTGCAGGAACGCAGTCGGCATCTGTCAATAATAAAGTTTCATTTTTAGCCGACTTAATACCAATAGACAAAGGAAATTTTTTCCCATTAATCATTTTAGCTTCTTGAGAAAGTAAAACCGGGTTTAAATTCTTAAATGATTTTTTAAACTCTTCTAATAAATATTTTGTTTCATCTTCTGAATTGTCATTTACTAAAACCACTTCATGGGTGGTGTTATATTCTTGCACTAAAACACCTGGTAAATTATTGGCTAAATTTTCCGCTTCGTCTCTTGCGCAAATCACCACTGAAATTGGATGTTCCATATGGGTTGCCTTTTCAGGCTTCTTATAAATAGCTAGGCGAAGAAAAAAATATAGATAATAAAACAGCTGAATGGCAATAATGCCTATAAAACTGCCTATCAATATGTTTGATAGTGGTAGGTTAGTTAACATGATACAAAAGTATAGCATGCGCCTTCAACTACTTCAGTCGGAGATTGAATGTGGAAAAATAGCCCATTTGACCTTACCTTTGCGCCATGGCGGCACTACAATTTAACTTAGCATATCAAAGCAAAACAGGGGCATCCAGGGCAGGTATTATTACCACCGACCATGGGGAAATTCAGACCCCTATATTTATGCCTGTAGGAACCATTGGTTCTGTGAAGGCAGTTACACAACAGCAACTCAAAAACGATATTCGTGCTCAAATAATTTTAGGCAATACTTATCATCTTTATTTACGTCCGGGAACAGAAGTAATGGAGGCTGCTGGGGGTTTACATCGTTTTATGGGTTGGGACAGACCTATTCTAACCGATAGCGGCGGCTACCAAGTTTTTTCATTGGCATCTAATAGAAAAATTAAACCAGAGGGTGTTTTATTTCAATCGCATATTGATGGTAGCAAGCATTTATTTAGTCCTGAAAAAGTGATGGATATTCAAAGAAGTATTGGTGCAGATATTATCATGGCTTTTGATGAATGCCCGCCTTATCCTAGTGAGTATGAATATGTGCAAAAGAGTATGAATCTTACCCATTTGTGGTTGGATAAATGCTTTAATAGATTAGCAGAAACGCCCGATTTATATGGTCATACGCAAAATCTATTCCCTATTGTACAAGGAGGTACTTATGCCGATTTAAGAAAAGCATCTTGTGAATACATTAGTTCAAAAAATGCAGTGGGTAATGCTATTGGTGGCTTAAGTGTAGGAGAGTCTGAACAAGAATTATATGATTTCACACAATTATGTTGTGAAAATTTACCAGTGAATAAACCAAGGTATTTAATGGGTGTAGGCACGCCTTGGAATATTTTAGAAGCCATTGATTTAGGCGTGGATATGTTTGACTGTGTCATGCCAACGCGCAATGGTCGTAACGGAATGGTTTTTACTTCTCAAGGCGTTATTAATATTAAGAACAAACAGTGGGCCAGCGATTTTTCCCCATTAGATCCGGGTATTCCTAATGAAATGAGTCAATATTATACGAAGGCTTATATACGCCATTTATTTATGGCAGATGAAATATTAGGTTTACAATTAGCGAGTATTCAGAACCTATCTTTTTATCTTTGGTTAGTAGGGCAGGCAAGAGAACATATCATTGCAGGCGATTATTCAAGTTGGAAAAAAACAATGGTGGCTCAAATAAGTAAAAGATTATAAAGCAGTTTACCAAGATTATAATAAAGCAATTAATAAGATCATTTGAAAAAAATAGATTGGTACATATTAAATAAGTTTTTAAAAGTATTTTTCTTTTCCATCTTTTTATTTGCAGTCATTGCAGTAGTTATAGATGGAAGTGAAAAGACCGATGATTTTGTGCGCTCTGGTTTTTCTGCAGGAGAAATTTTCACGCATTACTATATTGGTTTCATACCACATATTATTGCACTACTTTTTCCTTTATTTGTTTTTATAGCAGTGATATTTTTTACGTCAAAAATGGCAGGGCAAACTGAAATCATTGCGATACTTGCTAGCGGCACATCGTATAATAGATGGTTAAGACCTTATTGGATTGGAGGTGTATTCTTAGGATTATTTTTATGGATATCGAATTTGTATTTTATACCAAAGGCCAATATTATTAGAGGCAGTTTTGAAGCCGCTTATGTAGACTCTCATTCTAGTTACAACGCTTTAATTCAAGGTTCCACCGATATTTATTTTAAAGTAGACTCCTTTACTTACGCGGGTATTTACGGATATGATACAGCAGTAAAAAGAGGAAATAATTTTTTCATTTATAAAGTGGAGGGTGATAAGGTGAATTATAATTTAAGAGCAGAAACCATTTTATGGGATACAAGTGCTAAACAATGGCTATTAACTGAAGTCATTGAGAGAAGTGTTTATAATAATAGAGAGCAGTTAAACTATATATCCTCTTCGCATAAAAAATTTGGGTTTCTTCCCATCGATTTAGAAAAAGACAAATACACAAAGGATAAATTAACCACCCCTCAGTTAGTTAAACAAATTAAATTGGAAGAAATAAGAGGGTCCGAAGTATTGAATGAATTGAGAATTGAAAGGTATAGGAGGGACGCTACCCCCATTACAGTATTGTTATTAACGCTCATTGGGGCCATTATAGCAGGTCATAAAGTGAGGGGCGGATCTGGATCACACCTAGCACTAGGCTTCATTATAGCTGCCGTATTCATTATTACCGACAGATTCTCTACTATCTTCTCTACCAAGGGTAATTTGCCCCCTTTATTGGCTGCCTGGATACCCAATATTATTTTTGTATGGGTGGTATATTATTTGTACAAAAAAGCAGCTAAGTAAACCTTTTTTTGAGTTAACTTTGTGCCGAAATTTAAACGGTTTTCAATCACAATATTTTGGTTATGGAAGAAATTAAAGACAGGTTTA
>Ga0214919_10002754_pt1 | contig 27214 bp, 27 predicted proteins | sample LL1503_MetaG_FD_177994 | JGI IMG/M metagenome (GOLD analysis project Ga0214919, IMG submission 177994) | Freshwater microbial communities from Lake Lanier, Atlanta, Georgia, United States - LL-1503 | ecosystem: Environmental > Aquatic > Freshwater > Lake | place: USA: Georgia | collected...
GCACCCCCGGCCTGTGCGGTCCTCTGGGCTCGATGCTGCGGCACATGCTCGAGGCGCACCCGCCGGCCACGCTGGAGGACGGCGACGTCATCATCGGCAACAACCCGTGGAAGGCGAGCGGCCACCACAACGACATCAGCATCATGACGCCGACCTTCCACCAGGGGCGGCTGATCGGCTACGTGGTCACCTGCTGCCACCACGTCGACATCGGCGGGCGGCGCGCGACCACCGAGAGCCGCGACAACTACGAGGAGGGCCTGCGCATCCCGACGCTGAAGTTCTACCGCCGGGGCGAGGCCAACCGCGACGTTTTCTCCTTCATCGAGCAGAACATCCGCTCGCACGAGACGGTCATGGGCGACCTCGGCGCGCAGGTGTCCGCCTGCCACGTGGGGTGCGAGCGCATGCAGGAGATCTGCATCGAGATGGCCTGGCCGAGCCTGCAGGGACTGGCCAACGAGATCGTTTCGCGCAGCGAGGCGGTGACGCGCGCGGAGATCGCCAAGCTGCCGAACGGCACCTACACGAACGAATCCAAGGTCGACATCGTCGGCGGCGAGACGCTCGTGATCCGCACTTCGGTCACGATCAAGGACGACGAGATCATCGTCGACTTCACCGGCACCTCGCCGCAGGTCAAGCCGGCGATCAACTGCACCCTGACCTACACCGCCGCCTACACCGTGTTCGGCGTGCTGTGCATGCTCGACCTGCCGGTGGCGGTGAACGAAGGGACGCTGCGCCCCATCACCGTGATCGCTCCCGAAGGCTGCGTGCTGAACTGCACCTTCCCTGCGCCGGTGTTCGGCCGCACCGCGATCGGCAACTTCCTTCCGGACCTCGTCTACCAGGCGATCGCGCCCGCCGCGCCCGGGCGCATCTGCGCGGGCGCCGGCGCCACGCCGATGTGGGGCCAGTACATGTTCGGCAAGCGCCGTGATGGCGCCGACTTCGCGCCGTTCAACGTCTCGAGCGGCGGCCAGGGCGCGCGCGCCGGCAAGGACGGCGTGTCCTGCCTCGCCTTCCCCTACAACGTGGGCAACACGCCCGCCGAGGTGATCGAGAGCGAAGTGCCGATGATCGTCGAGGAGCGTTCGCTGTGGGAGGATTCGGCCGGTCCCGGCAAGTTCCGCGGCGGCTTCGGGCAGAAGTACATCCTGCGCATGCTCGAGGGCGACCTCGGCCCGGTGGGCGACGTGCTGGCGAGCTTTCGCGGCGGGCGATTCATCCACCCGGTGCCCGGCGTGCTCGGGGGCGGTGACGGGCCGAACGGCTACCTGACCATCCGCGGCACCAGCGACGATGCCGGCCGGCAGGTGATCCTGCAGGCCGGCGACCGGATCGTCAGCCACATTCCCGGCGGCGGCGGCTATGGCGATCCGATGGAGCGGGACCGCTCTGCAGTGGAAACGGACCTGAGGAACGGCCTGATCTCGGCGGAACACGCCGAGAAGCACTACGGCTACAAGACTATCTAGTCCACCAGCGGGATCTTCGCGCTCTTAACGACATCTCCCCAGCGCTGCTTCTGTCCGACCAGGAAGGCGCGGTACTCCTCGGGCGAGGCGCTGGCCACCGGCTCGGCGCCGATCTGGCGCAGCTTGGCGATGTAGTCCGGCTCGGCCGCGACCTGCTTTATTGCATCGTTGAGCTTGAGCAGGATGTCGCGCGGCGTCTTCGCCGCCGTCCCTACCCCCAGCCAACTGATCGCCTCGAACCCCGGAACTGTCTCGCCCATCGTCGGGACGTCCGGCAGGATCGGCGTGCGCGCCGACGTGGTGACGCTGAGCGCCCGGAGCCGGCCGCCGCGCACATGGGGGAGCGGGGACGGCAGCGAATCGATGAAGAACGCGATCTGGCCGCCCGAGAGGTCGGTGAGCGCCTGCGACGCGCCCTTGTAGGGAATGTGCAGCAACTGGGTCCCGGTGGACATGGCGAACAGCTCGGTGATCAGGTAGGGGGCGCTGCCCAGGCCGAACGAGCCGTAGGCGATCTTGCCCGGCGCTTTCTTCGCACCCGCGACGAGGTCGGCCACCGTGTTGTACGGGCTGTTGCTCGCCACCACCATCACATAGGGGAAGGACACGGTCTGCGAGACCGGAGAGAAGTCGTCGATGGGATCGAACGGGTACGTCTTTGATAGGTTGGGCCCGAACGAATGCACCGTGGCGGACATCATCAGCAGGGTGTAGCCGTCCGGGGCGGCCTGCACCACGACTTGCGAGCCGATCTGTCCCGTGGCCCCGGCGCGGTTGTCGATGACGAAGGGCTGGCCGAGCCGCGAGGACAGGCGCTCGCCGAGGAGCCGCGCGATCACGTCGGTAGCGCCGCCCGGCGGCCAAGGCACGACGATCTTCACGGGGCGGGCCGGGTAAGTGGCCTGCGCCAGGACAGCGCAGGCGGCTCCCATCAGGAACACGGCAAGGCAAGCGCGGAAATGCTGGGGCATGAGCATGGCGAATCCTGTAAAACAGAGTGCGCAAAGTCTACTTTAAAAGCGCAACGCCCCACAGGGCGGAATAAGATAGCGAACCCATGCCGCCCGTCACCCGCGCCCTCCTCTACGCCTGCGTCGCCGTCTACCTGCTGCAGGCCAATGTGCCGCTCATGCTGGACTGGCTTGCGCTGTGGCCGCCGGGCTCGGGGTTCGCGCCCTGGCAGCTGGTGACCTATAGCTTCCTGCACGGTGGCCTGTCGCACATCCTGTTCAACATGTTCGGCAGCGACGTGGAGCGCCTCTTCGGCGTCACCGGCACCGCCTCGGGCGTGGCGCACTTCACCCAGCTGGGCGGGATGCTGGGCGGCTGGCTGATGATCCTGTGGCGGCGCTCGAACGGGCCGTCCCGCCGATACTGAAAGTTGAACTTTTACTTACAAAACACAATACCAGGAGCCGTTTCTGTGACAGTTTATATGCCTGAATTGAAAACAATGCTATTTCGAACCTTGTGCGCCTGCCTGGCGCTGTCCGCCGGTACGGCGGCGGCGCAGGCCTGGCCGGCCAAGCCGATCCGCTGGATCGTCCCCTTCTCCGCCGGCGGCCCCGCGGATGTGATCGCGCGCATCGTCTCGCCCAAGCTCGCCGAGCGCCTCGGCCAGCCGGTCGTCATCGACAATCGCGTCGGCGGCAACAGCAACATCGGCCACGAAGCCGCCGCGCGATCGGCGCCCGACGGCTACACGATCCTCTACGTCGTGCCGAACATCGCGACCAACCCGTCGCTCTTCAAGAACGTGGTCGACCCACTGAAGGACCTGGCGCCCCTCGCGCAGATGACGGTGCAGTCCTACGCGCTGGTGGCCAACCCGGGGTTCGCGCCGAAGACCGTGGCCGAGGTGATCGCCGCCGCGAAGGCGAAACCCGGCAGCGTCACCTGCGCTTCGGGCGGCGGGCTGATGACCTTCGGGTGCGAATGGCTTCGCACGATGACGAAAACCGAGATTATCCACGTGCAGTACAAAGGCAACGCCCCGGCGCTCACCGACCTGCTGAGCGGACAGGTGAACATCCTCTTCGACCTGTACAACACGTCGCTGCCCCAGATCCGCGCAGGCAAGATCCGGCCCGTGGCCCTCACCCGCCCGACGCGCGGCGCGCCTCTTCCCGAGGTCCCGGTCATGGCCGAGACGCTGCCGGGCTTCATCCTCGTGGGCTGGCATGGCGTGATGCTGCCTCCCGGCGTGCCGCGGCCCATCGTCGACAAATTGAACCTCGCATTCGCCGAGGCGCTGGCCGACAAGGACGTGACCAAGCGCGTGACCGACGGCTACAGCGAAATCGCGCACACCAGCCCCGAGGCGTTCGGCGAGATCCTGCGCGAAGACTTCGCCAAGTACGCCCGGATCGTCAAGGACGCGGGCATCAAGCCGGAGTAGCGCCATGGTGCAGTTCAACAACGCGCACGCCGACCTCGTCTTCCGCGGCGGCAACGTCATCACCCTGGGCGCCGCACCCAAGGCCCGGGCCGTCGCGGTCGAGGGCGACCGGATCGCGCTCGTCGGCAGCGATGCGGACGCGTCGAGCCTTATCGGCCCTTCCACGCGCGTCATCGAACTCGCCGGGCGCACGCTGATGCCCGGCCTCACCGACGGCCACGCCCACCTCGACCGCGAAGGCCTCAAGGAAGTGCTTCCGTCGCTGTCCGGTTGCCGCTCGATCGAGGCACTGGTGGAGCGCCTCGCCGCGATCGCGGCCCGGACGCCGCCTGGGCAGTGGATCATCACCATGCCGCTCGGCGAGCCGCCCGAGTACTACGTTTCGGAGTCGATGTTCGAGGAAGGGCGCCTCCCCGACCGCCGCGACCTCGACCGCGCCTCCACGCGCCACCCGATCCTGATCCGCTGCGCCTGGGGTTACTGGCCGTTCCGCCTGCCGCTGGTGTCGGTCGCCAATTCTGCGGCGCTCGAACTCGCAGGCATCGGCCACGGCACGCCATCGCCCTCGCCGCTCGTGCGGATCGACTTCGACGGTCGCGGCGAGCCCACCGGCATCGTGCGCGACGACGCCTACCAGCCCATCGCGGAATTCACGCTGTTCCGGGCCGCGCCGCATTTCACCGCCGACGACCGCGTACGCACGCTGGGCCGGTCGATGCAGCTCTACAACGCCTGCGGCACGACATCGGTCTTCGAAGGCCACGGCGTTGCGCCGGAAGTGGTCGACGCCTACCGCACATTGCGAGCCCGCGACCGGCAGACGGTGCGCGCAACACTCTCCTTCAGCCCCGGCTGGAGCGGGGCGAGCGGGGACGACGTCGCCGGCTGGGTGGCAGATCATGCAAAGCGCCTCGCCGGCGACGGCGAAGGTGACGACTGGGTGCGCCTCGCCGGCCTCTATGCCGAACCCGAAACACAGCCGCTCGAATCGCGGTTGCGGGCGCAATGCGCCCCGCGCACCGGCTGGGCCGGCTTCAACTACGACTGCACGCTGCCGCCGGAGAAACTCCTCGCTCTGCTCAAGTCTGCGGCGCGCGAAAAACTGCGCGTCTGCGGGATCCAGATGGAGATGCTCGAATTCTACGAGGCGGCCGCGCGCGAGGCACCGATCGACGACCTGCGCTGGGTGATTGCACACCCGATCACGATCGACGCCGAACAGGTCGCGAAGATCAAGGATCTCGGCATCGTCATCACGACGCACACCAACGCCTATATCTGGAAGAAGGCTGCCGAGATCGCAGCGAAGCTCGGCCCCGCCCGGGAGGAGACGCTCTGCCCGATCGGCTCGCTGCTCGCGGCCGGCGTGCCGGTATCGCTCGCCAGCGACAACGTGCCGATCTCGTTGTGGCCCTGCATCTGGCAGGCCATCGAGCGCGTCGACCGCGACACCGGTCGCGTGGTCGCGCCCGGCCAGCGCATCAGCCGCGAAGACGCCCTGCGCTGCGCGACGACGCATGGCGCGTACCTGTGCATGGACGAGGCGGACCGCGGCACGCTCGAGGCCGGCAAGCGCGCCGACCTCATCGTGCTTGACGAAGATCCGCTCACGATGGCCGCCGAACGCATTCAACACATCGAACCAGTCCTCACCGTCGCCGGCGGACGCGTCGTCTGGGAGCGCGGGTCTGGTATCGTGGAGGAACTATGAGCATTCTCAACACCGACAAGACCCTGCCGGCCAACAAGCTGGTTTTCGAGGTGCGGCGCGACGCGGCCAAGCGCGAGCGCTTCCGCACCGACCTCGATGGCATGATGCGCGACTACGGGCTGTCGCCCGAGGAGCAGAAGGCACTGCGCGAGGTCGACCTTAAAAAATTGGGCGAGCTCGGCCTGCACCCCTACTTCCTCCCGCAGGTCGCGCGATTGTTCCGCGGCGCGGGCTACAACCACAACGAGAGCGCCGCCGCACTGCTCTACGCCGAAAAAATGCTCAAGGGCTGACCATGGCTGAACTCGTCTCCGTCATCGCACTCGCCCACGCTCCGGGCGCCACCGGCTGGATCGACAAAGCCCCCAAGCACGAGCAGGACGCCGTGCTTTCGGGCTATGCACGCATGGGCGAGGCTTTGCGCGCGACGAAGCCCGACATCATCGTCGGCGTCGCCAACGACCACATGCTGAACTTCCCGATGGAAAGCGTGCCCGACTGGTGCGTGGGCACCGCGCCGCACTGGAAGGGCCCGGCCGAATGGTTCCGCGACTGGATCAACGTGCCCGACTACGAACTCGACGGCCACACCGAGTTCGCCCGGCGCATCGTGCGCGAATCCGGCAAACAGGGGTTCAACCTCGCGTTCTCGAGCGAACTGCAGTTCGACGACAACTGGTCCGTGCCGCTCAAGTTCCTCACACCCGACTACAACGTGCCCCTCGTGCCGATCCACATGAACTGCGTGGTGCCGCCGATGCCCTCTCCCGCGCGCTGCTTCGAGTTCGGCAAGGTGCTCGCCAACATCGTGCGCGCGTGGCCCGCGAAGCTGCGCGTCGCGATCATGGCCACCGGCGGGCTGTCGCACGACCCGGGCGGGCAGAAGTATTTCGACGTCGACGAAAAATTCGACCGCTGGTTCCTCGAGCTTCTGGCGTCCGGCGACCCGGACCTCGTGCTGCGCGAAGTCACCATCGAGAAGATGATCGGCGCCGGCGACGGCGGCACGGTCGAGTTGCTGGCCTGGCTCGTGGCGATGGGCGCAGCAGGCAATCGCAAGGCAGAGACGATGTTCTACGTGCCCTCCGTGCCGCTGCGCTGCGGCATGGGCGGCGTCGATTGGAACGTCGCGGCCTGAGCTCGCCTGAAATGCGCTAGAGTCCTGCCATTGCGCCGCCGGTCGGCCGCGCGAAGCAACACGGAAGCCGGTCATGCCGAAAGTCACCTTCATCGAATTCAACGGTGCGCGTCACGAGGTCGAGGCCGAATCCGGCCTGTCGCTGATGCGCGCCGCGGTCGACAACGGCGTCCCCGGGATCGACGCCGACTGCGGTGGCCAGTGCGCCTGCGCCACGTGTCACGTGTATGTCGATGCTGCCTGGGAAGCGAAGCTCTCCGCCCCGAGCGAGATGGAGGCGGACATGCTGAGCTTTGCGGCCACGAAGCAGCCCAACTCGCGCCTGTCGTGCCAGATCACGATCAACGAATCCCTCGACGGCATCGTGGTGTCGATGCCAGAGGGCCAGCACTGAAGGGGAACCTGAGATGAACCCGTCCGTCACCGGCAGTGGGCTGGCCGAGGCCGCCCGCGCCGAGGCCTTCAGCATGCCGCTGGACCAGATCGACGTCAGCAAGCCGCGCCTGTTCCAGGAGGACACGATCGGTTACTACTTCGAGCGGCTGCGCCGCGACGACCCGGTGCACCACCACACCAACGACTTCTACGGCAGTTTCTGGTCGGTGACGAAGTACAAGGACATCATGACCGTGGATACCAGCCACGGCGTATATTCGTCGGACTGGTCCAACGGCGGCATTTCGATCTTCGAGGCGCCGATGGAGAACCGCCTGCAGATGTTCATTTCGATGGACCAGCCCAAGCACGACGAGCAAAGGAAGAGCGTCAGCCCCATCGTTGCACCAGCCAACCTCGCGTCGATGGAAGCGACGATCCGCTCGCGCACGGCGAAGGTACTCGACGAACTCCCGCGCAACGAAACCTTCGACTGGGTGGAGAGGGTATCGATCGAGCTGACGACCATGATGCTCGCCACGCTGTTCGACTTCCCGTTCGAGGACCGCAAACTCCTTACCTGGTGGTCCAACGTGGCGACCTCCTCACCCGAAGTGGACCATATCGTGGAATCGCAGGAAGCCCGCTTGGCGGAACTGGGGAAATGCCTCGCCTATTTCACCAGACTCTGGAACGAGCGGGTCAACGCCCCGCCGAAAAACGACCTCGTCTCCATGCTCGCGCACGCACCGGCCACTCGCAACATGACGCCCCGCGAATACATGGGCAATCTTGTGCTCCTGATCGTCGGCGGCAACGACACCACACGCAATTCGATGACCGGCGGGCTGTATGCCCTGCACCAGAACCCGGGCGAGTTCGCCAAGCTGCGCGCAAACCCCGCGCTGGTCGAGAGCATGGTGCCAGAGATCATCCGCTGGCAGACCCCCTTGCCGCACATGCGCCGCACGGCGCTCGCAGACGCCGAGCTGGGCGGAAAGACCATCCGCAAGGGCGACAAGGTGGTGATGTGGTACCTCTCCGGCAACCGGGACGAGGAAGCCATCGAGAACGCCGACCGATTCATCATCGACCGGGCGCGGCCGCGCCAGCACCTGTCATTCGGTTTCGGCATCCACCGCTGCGTGGGCAACCGCCTGGCGGAAATGCAAATCCGGATCCTCTGGGAGGAAATCCTCAAGCGGTTTCCGGTGATCGAGGTCGTCGGCGAGCCGACGCGCGTGCTGTCCAACTTCGTCCGCGGGTTCACGCACCTGCCGGTCCGCATTCCCGCCTGAACGTCCGCTACGCATGCACGCGCACAACCACAGTCACGAGCACGCGTCGCGCCGTTATGCCGGCTTGACCATTGACACGCATGCGCACTGGTACCCGGCGGAGTTCCTCGAACTCCTGAGAAAGGAGGGCCCCGCGCACGGCGGCGGGGTGGAGCGCAGCGGCGCGGACTACAAGGTCACCGCCGGCAAACTCGCCAACGCCTTCTCCGAAGACTTCGTCAGCGTGGAGCTGCGCCTCGCGGCGATGGCGCGCCAGGGCGTGGATATGCAGGCGTTGTCGCTCACCGGCCCGATGGTGTACTGGTCGACTGCGGCCTTCGGATTGGCGTTATCGCAGGCATTCAACGATTCCGCATCGGCGGTGTGCATGAAGCACCCGGACCGGTTCGTGGGCCTCGCGATGATCCCCATGCAGGACCCGGTGCTTGCGCTGAAGGAGCTCGAGCGCGCGGCGAAGCTGCCGGGCCTGCGCGGCCTCTACCTCGCAACCAACATCGACCAGGCCGAGCTCGACGACAAGCGCTACTGGGACATCTACGCGAAGTGCGAGGAGATCGGCTGGCCGATCTTCCTGCACCCCGTGTACGTGCTGAACACCGAGCGGCTGGCTCGCTTCTACCTGAAGAACCTGATCGGCAACCCGTACGACACGGGCATTGCGGCCACCTGCCTCGTGTTCGGCGGCGTGATGGACGCCTTCCCGAAGCTGGAGATCAACCTGCCCCACGCGGGCGGCACTTTCCCCGGCCTCATCGGGCGGCTGGACCATGGCGCGAAGGTGCGGCCGGAGCTCAAGCACATGAAGCAGCTGCCAAGCACCTACCTGCGCCGCTTCACCTACGACACCATCGGCCACGACGACCGGATCAACCTGAACCTGGTGCGCCTCGTCGGCGCCGACCGCGTGCTGCTCGGCAGCGACTACTGCTTCGACATGGGGCTGGACGAGCCGGTGCAGGCGGTCGAGCGGCTCGTCGACGTCAGCGCCGCGGACCGCGACCTGATCCTCGGCCAGACAGCCGCGAAACTCCTGCGGATCGGCTGAGCGACTGCCTGGCCGGCTAGCGCTTCTGGAATCGCTTCAGCGCCTCTTGCGCGGACTCATTGCCCTGGCCCGCTGCCTGCCGGTACCAGTAGAGCGCCTCCTGGTCATCCTGCGCCACACCCTTGCCTGAACGGTACGCCTCGCCCAGTGCGAACTGCGAGGGAGCGTGGCCCTGTGCAGCCGCCCTGCGCCACCAGGCGACGGCAATCTGCTCGTCTCTCTCCACGCCCAGCCCCACTACGTAGCGACTGGCGAGCACGTTCTGCGCAGCGGGCAACCCCTGGCCCGCAGACTTGCGCAGCCAGCGATCAGCCTCGGCCGCATCGCGCGGCACGCCCGCGCCGATCCCATACGCCACACTGAGGTTGAACTGTGCTGTGGCATGCCCAGCGTCCGCGGCCTTGCGCCACAGCGCGATTGCCGCCGACGTGTCGCGTGCCACGCCCTGTCCCTGCATGTACATGTGACCCAGCCGGTTCTGCGCGCTCGTGTCGCCCTTCTCGGCAAGCGGGCGGAATTCGGAAAGAGCCGTCGGGTAATCGCCCCGGTTGTAGGCGGCCACGCCTTCGTCCAGCCCCGCGTGTGAAGCCGTCGCCGCAAGGAGCGCGCAGGCCAGCAACCGCCTCATTTGCGCCGCCCACGCCCGCTCACCGGGTCGGCGGCGAAATCGTGCAGGTTCATCGATTCGCGCACGATGCCGTCATCGGAGAACTGTACCCAAAGCACACGCCTTTCCTGGTAGTGCAGCCATTTGTACTCCCAGACCTCGCGTTCCTGCCTCGGCAGCTGCGAGATATCGCTGGGCGGGCCCAGCAGTTCGCGGACCTGCGCGCGCGTGGTCGCGCCCGGGATGACCTTGTCCGCGTTGGCATAGGTGAGCACTTGGTCGATGTTACGCATGACCCCGTCAGCGCCGAAGGTCACCAGGTAAGTGTGCCGCCCGAGAGGACTGCGCACAAAAACATCGACACTGCCGCCGTCCGCAGTCGCGCGCCTTTCGGCAGGCGCGCCCATCAGCGCCTCGACCTGGGCGACCGTGGACACCCCGGGTTGCAGCCCGCGGCCATCGTACGAAGCGCAGCCGCCAAGCATCAGCCCGGCGAGCGCAAGCAGTGCATATTTACCCAAGGGAATACACCTCGACTTCTGCCGTCCTGCCTTTGACGCGCACTGCGGGCAAAGGTTTCAGGTCGAACTCACCCTCGAGCCGGCGGCGCGTTTCGCCGCTCACGAGGATCTGCGTACCGAATTCTTTGTTGAGGGCCTGGATGCGCGACGTGAGATTCACGGCATCCCCCACCAGCGCGTACGACAGGCGCTCGCTGCTGCCAATATTGCCGGCGATGACGGTCCCGGTGTGGATGCCGATGCCGTGGCGCAACGCCACCTTGCCGACCGCGACACGCCCGGCATTCCAGGCCTCGAGGCGGTCCCGCATCTGCAGCGCGGCGCACACGCCGGACTCCGCGTGCTTCGGATCGGACACCGGCGCGCCGAACACCGCCTCGATCTCATCGCCGATGAACTGCAGCACGAGGCCGCCGTTGGCGCGGATGGCGGCGTCCATCTCGGTGAAATAGGCATTGAGGTCGGCCACCACCTCGCCGGCCGGAGTCGACTCCACCCACGGCGTGAAATCGCGCAGGTCACAAAACAGGATCGTCACCTCGCGCAAGCCCCCCGCAAGCGATGCGCGGCCGGCGAGGATCTCGTCGCGCACTTCGGGACTCACGTACTTGCCGAACGTCTCGCGGATCGTCTCGCGCTCGCGCAGGCCTTCGACCATCTTGTTGAAGCCCTCGGCCACCGCGCCTATCTCGTCGTTGGACACCACCGCGCAGCGCGCGTCAAAACCGCCGCGCGCGACTTCGGCCATGGCTGCCTTCACGTCCTGCAGCGGTTCCGCGACGCTGGCGGATACGAAGCGCGCAAGGCGCACCGCCACCCCTAGCCCCAGCACGCCGAGCACCGCGACGACGAGGATCAGGTTGCGGATGATCGACTCCGCCGCCTCGGCATCGGCCCCGAGCAGTGCGTAGGCCCTGGTGAGCGCGGCGGCCGACAACACCGCCATCGGCACCAGGCTCATCAGCAGGAACACGGCGACCATGCGCGCGCGCACGTTCAGGCGCGGCCCCTGGACAGCGCTCAGGTCTCCGCGCGGGAACAATCGCGGCAGTTCGCCCCGCCAGATGCGCTCGGTGCCGAAGAAGATGATCGCGGTCACCACCGTGCCCGACACGAAGGTAATGCCGAAGATCTGCCGCAACCCGCGGGACCACGTGAATTCGCCCGCCAGCGACGGCCACAGGATGCCCCAGATGAACGCCGCCGCGACCCAGCCCGAGAACGACAGCAGCGCGAAGAAGAAAGGCACCAGCAGCGCGCGCCTGCGCAGTTCGTCGCCGTCGGGACCCGCGGGCAGCGCGCCCTCGATACGGATGACCGGACGAAACCACCGGTAGAACGCCGCGTACCCGATGGCCGAGATCATCGTGAACCCGGCTACGAAATACAGGATCTCCGCCCGCCCTACAGCGGCCGAGTTCTCGTGCGCGGACACGTCGAGGAAACGGAAATAGAAGAACGTCCCGAGTGCGCCGGACAGGTTGCCGAACAGGGTCAGGCGTCGCATCCGGGCGACGGCGCTCGTGCTTAACATGGCGGGTCTCTGCGCGCAGGCTGTACCATCAAGGCTAACCGCTCCACCGCCGGGCAGCAATGCGTCGGGTGCCTGCGTCCCGGCTCAGCGAAGCGGCGCGAAAAACGCCTTGATCTCGCGCGCGAGCACTTCCGGCTGCTCGAGGGCCGCGAAATGGCCGCCCTTCTCCTCCACCGTCCAGCGCCGGATGTCGGTGTAGGTGCGCGCGGCGACCGAGCGCGGCGGACGAAAGATCTCTTTAGGGAACTGGACATAGCCGGTGGGAACCTTGATCGCCCCGCCCTCGGGAATCGGCCACGGCCCGTGCATGCGCGAGTAGTAGGGCCAGAACGACGAGCCTATCGTGCCGGTGAACCAGTAAAGCGCAATGTCGGCGAGCATCTCGTCGCGTGACAGCACGCTTTCGGGGTCCCCGCCGCAGTCCGTCCACGCACGGAATTTCTCGACGATCCACGCCGCCAGCCCCACGGGCGAGTCGTTGAGGCCGTAAGCCAGCGTCTGCGGGCGTGTCCCCTGGATCCACTGGTAGCCGGTCTCTTCCTTGAGGAACACCGCGAGGTCCTTGTAGTACGCCGCCTCTTCCGGCGTCTCGCCGGCAACGATGTCGCGCCGGACCGCAAGGAAGTTGAGGTGGATTCCGATCATGCGTTCGGCGTAGCGATGGCCCAGCAGCGAGCTGATGGTGCCGCCCCAGTCGCCGCCCTGCGCGCCGTAGCGCTTGTACCCGAGCACATCGGTCATCAGCGTCGCGAAAGTCTCGGAGATGGCCTCGACGCCGAAACGCTTCTGCCCCGGCTTGAACGACAGGCCATACCCGGGCAGCGAAGGCGCCACGACGGTGAAATCGTCCGCAAGCATCGGCAGCAGCTTGTGGAACTCGAACACCGACCCCGGCCAGCCGTGCGAGAGGAGCAGCGGCATCGGGTCGCGTCCCCGGCCGGGGACGTGCAGGTAGTGCAGGTCCACCCCGTCCATCGCCACCGTGAACTGGGGGAACGCATTCAGCTTCGCTTCCCACGCACGCCAGTCGAAGCCCTTCCGCCAGTACTCGCAGAGGTCCTTGAGGTAGGCGAGGCTGGTGCCGGAGACCCACGGTTCGAGCGGCGGCTCGTCGGGCCAGCGGGTGCGCGCGAGGCGCTCATGCAAGTCCCGGATCGCGTCCTCGTGGATATGCAGGCGAAAAGGTTTCGGGTCGGCCATGGCGCTATTGCCCTCCAGTCACATCGATCGCAATTCCGGTAATGAAGTCCGCATCCGACGAGGCGAGGAAGCACACCACCTTCGCCTGGTCCTCGGGCAGCGAATAGCGTCCCAGGGGAATGCGCGACCGCCGCTCGGCGTGCACCTCTTCGCTGTGCGGACCGAAGACTTTGACGATCCGCTCGGTCATCGTGAGGCCGGGGTTGATTGCGTTGCAGGTGATGCCGAAGGGCGCGAGTTCGAGCGACATCTTCTTGGTCATCGCCACGATGCCCGCCTTTGAGGCGCTGTAGGCGGCGCTCGCAGTGGCGGTGCCGCGCGCGCAGATCGAACCCATGTTGATGATCTTGCCGCTCTTCTGCCTCTTCATCACGGGAATCACGCCGCGGGAAAAAAGGAACGTCCCACGCAGGTTGAAGTCGATGAGCCCCTCCCACTCCTCCAGCGAAAACTCCTCGAGCAGCGCGCTGCCGTTCTTCACGATCGTGCTGCCGCCCACGCCGTTGATGAGCACGTCGATGCGCCCGAATTTTTCGAGCGTGGCAGCTACGGCGCGCGCCGCATCGGCTTCCGAAAGCGCGTCACCGGCGATTTCCAATCCCTCGCTGCCGGCCTCACGCACCATCGCGATCGTGCCGGCCACCGCAGCGGCATCGCGGTCGAACGCCGCAATCTTCCCGCCCTCGGCGGCGATGATCCCGATCGCAGCCCGGCAGATGCCGGCGCCCGCGCCGGTAATGAGGAAGACCTGGTCCTGGAAGCGCATCCGCCCCGCCTTCATTCGGGCTTGAGGTTCGCCGCCTTCACCGCCGGTGCAAACACCTTCTGCTCATTGACGATGCGCCCGCGCACGTACTCCGGCGTGGAGAACATGGGCTCGTGGCCGAGTTTGGCATAGGCCTCTTTCGCCTCGGGCGAGCCCAGGTACTTGCGCATCTCGGCATTGAGCAGGTTGATGATCGCCAGCGGCGTCTTCGCCGGCGTATAGAGCGCAAACCAGACATCGATCTCGTATCCCGGAATCGCAAGTTCGGCCACAGTGGGCACTTCCGGCATGAAGGAGGAGCGGCCAGACGAGGTCGCGGCGAGGAATTTCACCGACCCGGAACGCGCATTCGACCCGAGCGGCGCAAGGTCCATCATCACAGCCGCGACACGTCCGGCCAGCAGGTCGGGCAGCATGGGACCGAAGCCCTTGTACGGCACGTGCGCCAGATCGAGCTTGAGCGCCTGCCTTAGCATCTCGGTGCCCAGGTGCCCCAGGCCGCCACTGCCGTTCGACGCATACGACAACTGGCCCGGGCGCGCCTTCACGTACGCCACGAAATCGGCAAAAGTGTTCACGCCCAGCGTCGAGGGCACCACGAGAAAAAACGGAAAGCGCGAGATCATGCTGACCGGAGCGAAGTCGCCGAGCGGGTCATAGGGAAGCCTGCCCTGGAACACGAAAGGCTGGATCGACATGGTGGAGCCCCCCGTCACGAAGAGCGTGTACCCGTCGGCCGGCGCCTTGGCCGCGGCTTCAGCGCCGATCACGGTGTTGCCGCCCGGGCGCGGATCGATGACGAAGGCCTGCCCGAGGGTCCGGCCGAGGTGATCGGCGACGAGCCGCGCTGCGGCATCGGCCCCGCCGCCGACGGCATAGGGAATGATCACCCGCACCTGTTTGGCCGGGTAAGACTGCGCGAATGCTGCGCCCGCAAGCAGTGCCATCGAAGCCGCGAGCCCGGTGGCGATCAATCGTTTCATTATTTATCTCCGAGTTATAGGTCTTTTTGCCATCTTAATGCATCCTAGAATGCAGGTCGGACAAGAGAAGCGAACAGGAGCTGCACAATGAACATTACCCTTGAAGGGCGCAACGCAGTCATCGCCGGCGGGTCGCGCGGCATCGGCCGCTCAATCGCCCTGGCCTTTGCGGCCGCCGGCGCCAACGTCTCCATCTGTGCGCGGGGCGAGGACGGCCTGCGCGCCGCAGCCGCGGACCTGGCGGCCTTCGGCCACAAGGTCCACACCGCCCCGTGCGACCTCGGCAACGGGCCTGCAGTCACCGCCTACGTCCATGCGGCCGCGGAAGCGCTGGGCGGCATCGACGTGCTGGTCAACAACGCCTCGGGGTTTGGCGCGAGCGATGACGAGGCCGGCTGGATGGCGAGCATCAACGTCGACCTCATGGCCTCGGTGCGCGCCTCCTATGCAGCGCTGCCCCACCTGGAAAAGTCCCGCGGTTCGATCATCCACATTTCGTCGATCTCCGGCCTCACCCACAGCGCCCGCACCCCGCCCTACGGCGCGGTCAAGGCCGCGCTGATCCAGTACACACTGACGCAAGCTGCGAAGTACGCGGCGCAGGGCATCCGCGTGAACTGCATCGCCCCGGGGTCGATCGAATTTCCCGGTGGCAACTGGGAAAAGAGAAAGACCAGCGACCCCAAGCTCTACAATGCAATCCTCGGCAGCATCCGGTTCGGCCGGCTGGGCACGCCCGAGGAAGTCGCCAACGTGGCGCTCTTCCTCGCGAGCGACGCAGCGAGCTGGGTGACCGGGCAGACGATTGCGGTGGACGGCGGGCAGATGCTCGGCTGAGGGCCCCGCGCGGGAGACAGGGAGGCGCAATGCGCGTGCAAGTCGCAATCATCGGATCCGGCCCGGCGGGCCTGCTGCTCGGGCAGTTGCTGCACCGTGCGGGCATCGACGCAATCATCATCGAGCAGCGCAGCAAGCACTACGTGCTGGATCGCATCCGCGCAGGCGTGCTCGAGATGGGCGCGGTCGAAATGCTCGACCGGCTGGGCGTGGGCAAGCGCCTGCATGCCGAAGGCCTCGTCCACGACGGCGTGGAGATCAGCTACAGCGCCGGGCGCCAGCGCATCGACCTCACCGGCCTCACGGGCCGCCACGTGGTGGTCTACGGGCAGACCGAAGTCACCCGCGACCTGATGGATGCGCGCGAAGCGGCCGGTGAAAAAACGGTCTACGAGGCGGAGGACGTCAGCGTGCATGGCTTCGACTCGAACCGCCCGAAGGTGCGCTACCGCAAAGACGGCCGGGAGCACGAGGTGGAGTGCGATTTCATTGCCGGGTGCGACGGGTTCCACGGCGTCTGCCGGGAGAGCGTGCCGGCCGGGTCGATCAGCAACTTCGAGCGCGTCTACCCCTTCGGCTGGCTGGGCGTGCTGTCGGAAACGAAGCCCGTGTCGGACGAACTGATCTATGTGTGCCACGAGCGCGGGTTCGCGCTCTGCAGCATGCGCAGCCCCACGCGCAGCCGCTATTACATCCAGTGCTCGTTGTCGGAGCGCGTAGAGGAATGGTCCGACGACCGGTTCTGGGACGAACTGCGTCGCAGGCTCGATCCACAGGCCGCAAGCGACCTCGTCACGGGTCCGTCGATCGAAAAGAGCATCGCACCGCTGCGCAGCTTCGTCTGCGAGCCGATGCGCTTCGGGCGGATGTTCCTCGCCGGGGATGCCGCGCACATCGTGCCCCCGACCGGCGCGAAGGGGCTCAACCTCGCGGTGAGCGACGTCCACTACCTGTCCGAGGCGTTGGAGAGCCACTATCGCGGCAGCGACGCCGAACTCGATGGCTACTCCGAACGTGCACTGAAGCGCATCTGGAAAGCCGAACGCTTCTCGTGGTGGATGACCATGCTGTTGCACCGCCTGCCGGAAGACGGCCCCTTCGGGCAGAAAATCCAGCAGGCCGAACTGGCCTACCTCGCCGGATCGCGCGCGGCGCAGACCGCCATGGCCGAGAATTACGCGGGTCTGCCTTACTGAGGCCCCTGCGGACACCCGATGCCCAGAGTAATCCGCAACACCCTGCTGTCGGCCCGCGACCTTGCGGTCACCGTCGGCCCGTTCGTCCTGATTGCGCTGGTGCTGCTCATCGGTGCGTATTTCGTGCTGCAGCCCAACCCGCCGCGTCGCGTCGTCCTCGCCACCGGGCCCGAACAGAGCGATTACGCGGAATTCGGCAAGCGCTATGCCGCGGCGCTGAAGAAACATCACATCGAGGTTGTCCTGCGGCCGACCCAAGGCTCCTCGGCCAACCGCCGCCTGTTGCGTGACGCCAAGGAAAAAGTCGACTTCGGGTTTGTCCGCGGCGGCTCGAGCGAAGTGATCCAGGCCGAGGACGAGAAAGGCACCGGACTCCCACTGGTCACCCTGGGCAGCCTGTTCTTCGAACCGGTGTGGATCTTCTATCGCACCGATGCCGCAAAAAAGCTGCCGGGGAAAAAGCTCGAAAGGCTCGACCAGTTGCGCGGCTGGCGCGTGAATACCGGCGGACGCGGCGCAGGCTCGACCAACCTGCTGTCCAAGCTGATCAGCGCCAACGGACTGAACCGCGAGGACCTGAAGATCGAGCGGCTCGACCTGACCCAATCGGCGATCGCTTTGTTCAACAACGAGATCGACGCCATGACCCTGGTGTCGGCCCCCGAGTCGCCGATCCTGCAGATGCTGCTGCGCACCCCGGGCATCAGCCTGTTCGAATTCACGCAGGCCGAGGCCTATTCGCGCCGCTTCGGCTACCTCAGCGCCGTCACCCTGCCGCGGGGTATTGCCGACTTCGCCCATGACGTGCCGGCGCACGACGTGCAGCTGATCGCCCCCACCTCCATGCTGGTCGCCCGTGAGGGCACGCACCCCGCGTTGGTGCAACTTTTCGTGCAGGCCGCGCGCGACATCCACGCGGAGCCGGGCTGGTTCGCCAAAAGCGGCCAGTTCCCGTCAAAGGAAGACATCGAATTCCCGCTTGCGCCGGAGGCGGAGCGCTTCCTCAGAAACGGACCGCCGCTGATGCAGCGCTACCTGCCGTTCTGGCTCGCCAACCTGATCGACCGGATGTGGGTGGCGATGATCTCCATCATCGCGATCCTGATCCCGCTCGCGCGGGTGGTGCCGCCGCTCTACGCCTTCCGCATCCGCTCGCGAGTCTTCCGCTGGTACCGACAGCTGCGCCAGATCGAAGACTCGATCTCGGCCGGCAAGGTGCCGCCCGCCCAGCTCCTCGAGGAATTGAACAAGCTCGATGCCAAGGCCGAGCGCATTTCGGTGCCGCTGTCCTACACCGACGAGCTGTACTCGCTGCGCAGCCACATTGCGCTGGTGCGCGAGCGCCTCACGCCTGCCGCCTGACTGGCCGGCGAACCGGGGTTGCATGCACCGCATGCCTGCTACGATCTGCGCGTGATCCGCGCCCTCGGCCTCTGCCTGCTCTTTGCCACTGCACTCGCCACACTTCCGGCGGCGCGTGCCGCCATTCCCGACACGCTCGAGCAGCGCATTGCCGCCTGCGCCACCTGCCACGGCAAGAGCGGCGAAGGGCTCCGGGCCAACGAGTACTACCCCCGCATCGCGGGCAAGCCGGCCGGGTACCTCTACAACCAGTTGCTGAATTTCCGCGAGCGCCGGCGGCAGGCCCCGGTCATGAACCACATGGTTGCTTCCCTCTCGGACGCCTACCTGCGCGAGATCGCCGAGTACTACGCAAAGCTCACGCCGACCCACCCTGCACCGGTAGCTGCGGCCCCCGGCCCGCTGCTTGCACGCGGGCAGGCGCTGATGTCGCAGGGTGACACAACGCGAAAGATCCCGGCTTGCGCCGCCTGCCACGGCAAGGCGCTCAGCGGCATGAATCCCGGCATTCCCGGCCTGCTCGGGCTGGACGCGCAGTACATCGCCGCCCAGTTGGGCGCCTGGCGCAACCGGACCCGCAGCGCCCACGCACCGGATTGCATGGCCGACGTGGCCGCGAAGCTGGTGCCGGGCGACGTGGCGGCCATTGCAGCCTGGCTCGGCGCGCAGGCGCAATCGGGGGCCCCTGCCGCGCCGCTGCCGCCCGGGTCGCTGCGACTGCCCGTGAAGTGCGGCAGCACCGATGCACCCCCGCCTGCGGCAGAGGTTCCACGCCCCGCCAGCCGGGGCGAATACCTCGTTCGTGCAGGCAATTGTTTTTCCTGCCACACCACGCGTGGCGGCCCGCCCTATGCCGGCGGCCGCGCGATTCCCACGCCCTTCGGCACCCTCTACAGCTCCAACATCACGCCCGATCCGCAGACCGGGCTCGGACGCTGGTCGGCCGACGACTTCCGCCGCGCACTGCATGAAGGCAAGTCGAAAGACGGGTCATTGCTCTACCCGGGCTTCCCGTACACGAACTACACCAAGGTCACGCGCGAAGACGTGGACGCAATGTACGAGTACCTGCGCACCCTTCCCGCGGTCGCGCAGCCGAACCGACCGCACGCGATGCGCTTCCCTTATGACAAGCGCAGCCTGCTCGCCGGGTGGCGCGCGCTGTACTTCAAGCCGGGCACCTACGCCAACGACCCGCTGCAGTCGCCGCAGTGGAACCGTGGCGCCTACCTCGTCGAAGGGCTCGGCCATTGCAATGCGTGCCATGCGGCGCGCAACGCGCTGGGCGCGGTCAAAGGCGACGGCCCTCCGGCAGGCGGGCTGATCCCGATGCTCAACTGGTATGCGCCCGACCTCGCGCTGGGTAGTGCAGCGGCAGCCAATGCCGAAATCGTCGCCTTGCTGAAGAGCGGCGTCTCGCATCGCGGCGCGGTGTTCGGGCCGATGGCCGAGGTCGTGCAGGACAGCCTGCAGCACCTCGTCGACGAAGACCTGGCGGCCATCGCGGTGTACCTCAAGTCGCTGAGAACGGGAGCCACACAAGAAGCGGGCTCAGGCGCGCAGGTCACGCCCGAACAGGCCGAGGCAGCAATGCAGCTCGGCGCGCGCCTCTACAAGGACCGCTGCTCCGACTGCCACCAACCCGGGGGCGAAGGCGTGCCGCGCGCCTACCCGTCTTTCGCCGGCAATGCCGCGCTGCTGATGCGCAACCCCGTCAACGCGATCCGCATCACGCTGAACGGCGGGTTCCCGCCGAGCACTCGCGGCAACCCGCGCCCCTACGGAATGCCGCCCTTTGCCCACGTGATGAGCGACGACGAAGTGGCCGCGGTGGTGACCTATATCCGCGGCGCATGGGGCAACCGCGCGGCGCCCGTGTCGCCCGCCGAGGTGGCGGCCGCGCGCGGCGTGCCGGTCGATTGACGCCATGCACCTGATCCTTCGCAGTCTGAAGACCCTCGCCAGCTGGATCCTCGCGCTGCTGATCCTGTTCGAGGAGTGGGGCTGGGAACCGCTCAACCGGTTGCTCGCGAGGCTCTCCCGGCTGCCGGTGATCGGGCACATCGAAAGGCGCATCCAGGCGCTGCCGCCCTACGGCGCCCTCGCCGTGTTCTTCGCGCCCACGCTGGCGTTGCTGCCCGTGAAGCTCGCCGCCTTGTGGCTGATTGCGCACGGGCAGCATGTGGCCGGCGTCCTGGTGATCCTTGCGGCCAAGGTGGCGGGGACGGCGGTTGTGGCGCGGCTCTTCACGCTCACCCAGCCCGCACTGATGCAGCTGGACTGGTTCGCCCGCCTTTATACGCGCTGGAGCACATGGAAAGGCGCGCTGATCGCGCGTGTGAGGGCGTCTGCCGCGTGGCAGGCCCTCTATCGCGCCAGGTCCACGGCACGGGCGGCGCTGGCGCGCCTGCGGTCACTGCTGCGCTGAACCCGTACGGGGGTCGCAAGACCGGCCCCGATAAGCTACGCTTCGCCTCCCGGCCACCCCTGCAAAGAGCGTCCCCGCGACGCCTCCCCGAGACCCATGCCACGCATCACCGCCTCCCCCGCCCTTTCCCGCCTCCGCATCCTTGACCTCACGCGCGTGCGCGCGGGCCCGACCTGCGTGAAGCAGTTCGCCGACTTCGGCGCAGACGTGGTGAAGATCGAGAACACCGAGCTTGAAGACATGGGCGGCGCGCGCGACGGCCCCGACTTCCAGAACCTGCACCGCAACAAGCGCTCCATGACGCTGAACCTCAAGGCGCCCGAGGGCAAGGCGATCTTCATGAAGCTTGTGGAGACCGCGGACATCGTGGTCGAGAACTACCGGCCCGACGTCAAATTCCGCCTCGGCATCGACTACGAGTCGTTAAAGAAGGTCAACAAGCGCGTGATCCTCGCGAGCATCTCCGGCTTCGGCCAGGACGGCCCCTACCAGGGGCGCCCGGGCTTCGACCAGATCGCGCAGGGCCTCTCCGGCATCATGTCCGTCACCGGCGCGTCGGGCAAAGGCCCGATGCGAGTGGGCGCGGCGGTGGCCGACGTGACCGGCGGCCTGATGGCGGCGCTCGGCATCATGACCGCGCTGCTCGAGCGCGAGACTTCGGGCGAAGGCCAGTGGGTGCAGTCGAGCCTGCTGCAGGCCGGCATCCAGCTGCTCGATTTCCAGGCCGCGCGCTACACGATGTCGGGCGAAGTGGCCGAGCAGATGGGCAACGACCACCCGACCAGCATGCCGACCTCGGCGTACACCACGTCGGATGGCTACATCAACGTCGCGGCGGCGGGCAAGGCGATCTGGACCCGCCTGTGCGAGGCGATCCAGCGGCCTGACCTCCTCGAGCACCCGGACTACAGAGACGCCAACGGCCGGTCGAAAAACCGCAAGACGCTGAATGCCGAGATCGACAAGGCGCTGCTCGCGAAGACCAGCGCCGAATGGGTCGAGATCCTCAACGCTGCCGGCGTCCCTTGCGGCCCGATCTACACCATGGACCAGGTGTTTGCAGACCCTCAGGTGAAGCACCTCGGCGTGTCGACCCCGGTGGTGCACCCGAAGCTCGGCAAGCTCCACCTGCTGGGCCAGGCGGTGAAACTTTCGCGCACGCCCGCCGCCATTGCCGCCGCATCGCCCGAGCGCGGCGAGCACAGCGAGGAAGTGCTGCGCGAGGCCGGCTACTCGGCCACCGAAATCGATCAATTCAAAACAAAAGGGATCATCTGATGTCCGGACTCATCGTGAAACGCGACGGGGCGGTGGCCACCGTCCTCTTCTCCAACCCCGAGAAAATGAACGCAATGACGTTCGACATGTGGACAGGGGTGCCCAAGACGCTCGCCGAACTCGATGCCGACCCGTCGGTGCGCGTGATCGTCGTCGCCGGCGACGGCGAGAAGGCGTTCATCTCGGGCGCCGACATCTCGCAGTTCGAGAAGCTCCGCGGCACGACGGAAGCCCAGGCCGATTACAACAAGGCGGTCGAAGCCGCTTACCTCGCGCCGATCATTTGCTCCAAGCCGGTCGTGGCTCGCATCCGCGGCATCTGCATCGGCGGCGGGCTCGGTTTCGCGGCCGCCTGCGACATCCGCATCGCCTCCGACAACACGATCTTCCGCATGCCGGCGGCGCGCCTGGGCCTGGGCTACAACCCCAGCGGCGTGAAGCGCTTCATGAACGTGATCGGCGCGGCCAACACGCTCGACATCTTCGTCTCGGCGCGCAAATTCGACGCGCAGGAAGCGCTGCGGATGGGCTTCCTCAGCCAGGTCCACCCGGTCGCCGAGCTCGAGGCGAAGGTCGCCGAGTACGTGAAGATGATCGGCGAGAACGCGCCGCTGACCGTGGCCGCTGCCAAGTTCGCCGTGGTGCAGGGCCTCAAGGATGCCGCGGACCGCGACATGGACACCGCCATGAAGATGGTGCTCACCTGCTTCAGGAGCGACGACCACAAGGAAGGGCGCAAGGCGTTCATGGAAAAGCGCATACCGAATTTCGTCGGGAAGTAAGACCACCGGAGCGACAGGCTCCACGGAGGGGACAGGCATGGAAGACAGGATCACTGCGCGGACAACTGCGGGCCTGGCGGCGCGTCTATCGATGCTTCTCGCGGCGCTCGTGTTTTCCGCGGGCGTGGCGGCGCAGGCCTTTCCCAACAAGCCCGTCAAGATCGTTACCGGCTACCCCCCGGGCGGCTCGGCGGACTTCCTCACGCGGCTGCTGGCCGAAGAGATGGGCAAGGCCCTCGGCGTCGCGGTCGTTGCCGAGAACCGACCCGGCGCAGGGGCGACGATCGCCTCGGAAGCGGTGGCGCACTCGCCCGCCGACGGCTACACGCTGTTCAATGCCACGCACCATTCGATCAACAAGGCGTTGTACAAGAAGCTCGCCTACGACCCGGACAAGGACTTCGTCGCGATCACCCGCGTGGCCGCGGGCCCTCTGGTGATCTGCGTCAAGAACGACCTCCCGGTCAAAAACCTGCGCGAGCTGATTGCGTTCGCCAAGGCGAACCCGGGAAAGCTCTTCAACGCCAACTCCGGCAACGGATCCTCGCCGCACCTTGCCGGGGTGGACTTCATGTCGGTGGCAGGAGTGCAGTTCACCACGGTCCAGTTCAAGGGCGGTGGGCCTGCGGCGCAATCCATCATCGCCGGCGACACTGACGTCATGTTCGCCACGCCGCCGACGGTGATGGGGTTCATCCGCTCGGGCCGCATGCGCGCGATTGCGATCACCTCGAAGTCCGCCTCGCCTTCGATCCCCGGGATTCCCGGCGCCAGCGACGCAGGCCTCGCGGGCTACGACCATACGTTCTCGTTCGGGCTCTACGCGCCGGCCGGCACGCCGCAGGCCGTGGTCAAGCGCCTGCACGAAGCCGCAGTCCGGGGGCTCCTCAAGGCAGACGTCCGGGAGAAGATCGCCTTCCAGGGCATGGACGCCACGCCGTCGGCCTCGCCCGAGGCATTCGACGCGGAACTGAAGGTCGAGGCGCCGATGTGGGAGCGGGTGGTGCGCGACTCCGGCGCCCGGGTCGAGTAGTCGTCGCACCAGTCATCGCACCAGTCATCGCACACACGAACACCGAAACGCAACGCAAAGGGGAACATCGCATGGACTCGACCACCAAAGTAGCCATCGTCACCGGCGCCGGCACCGGCGTCGGGAAATCCGCGGCGCTCGCGCTGCTGAAGGACGGCTACCACGTGGCCCTCGTCGGCCGCAGGAAGGAACTGCTCGACAAGACCGCCGCAGACTCCGGCGTCGCGGACCGCACGCTGTCCCTGTCGGCCGACCTGGCAAAGCCCGAAGCCATCCCGCCCGTGTTTGCCGCGGTCAAGGCCAAGTGGGGGCGCTTGGACGTGCTCTTCAACAACGCAGGCATGGGCGCCCCCGCCATCCCGATGGAAGACCTCACGCTCGAGCAGTGGATGAACGTGGTGAACATCAACCTCACCGCGATGTTCCTCTGCACGCAGGAAGCGATCCGCATCATGAAGGCGCAGGCCCCGATGGGCGGCCGCATCATCAACAACGGCTCGATCTCGGCGCACGCCCCGCGCCCCTTCTCCTCCCCTTACACGGCGACCAAGCACGCGGTCACGGGCCTCACCAAGTCCACCTCACTCGACTGCCGCAAGTACGACATCGCCTGCAGCCAGCTCGACATCGGCAACGCGGCCACCGAGATGACCGAGCGCATGAAGAACGGCGTGCCCCAGGCCAACGGCACCACCATGGTCGAGCCGCGCATGGACGTGGCCCACGTGGGCAGCGCGGTGGCCTACATGGCGAGCCTGCCGCTCGATGCGAACGTGCAGTTCATGACCATCATGGCGACGAAGATGCCGTTCGTCGGGCGCGGCTAGCGGGAATTGATGCGACTGGTCCTCGACACCAACGTGGTGCTGGACCTGGTCGTGTTCCGCGATCCCGGCGCGGCGCCGCTGCGGGCGGCGATCGATGCCCGCAAGGTCAGCCTCCTGACCACGGCCGAATGCCTCGAGGAACTGCGGCGCGTGCTCGGGTACCCGGAGTTCAAGCTCGGCCCGGCCGCCCAGGCCCTCGCTTACGAGTGGTATGCAACGCGCGCTGAAGTCGTGGAAACGCCCCTGCCCGACCCGTTGCTCCCGCGCTGTCGCGATGCGGACGACCAGAAGTTCCTCGACCTTGCCTGGGCCGCGGAGGCCGGGCATCTCGTCACCAAGGACAAGGCGCTGCTGGAACTCGCCTGGCGCGTGGCGAAGCTCGGGCGGTTTGCGATTGGGCAGACCTCGGGCCTGGCGGAAGGCCTGGCGGACGACTGAGGCGCGGCGCTCCACGTTATACCTAATATATTTTTACTTTAGGTATAATTGAGCCATGACCCGCCAGCCTGCCGAAACCCAGACCCTGTACGCGGAACTCTCGGAGCGACTGCGCGCGCTCGATTCCGCACGCTCGTTCGCAAATCTTGCGGGCTCGTTTTCGAAAAAGCAGGTCCGGGGCGGAGACTACTGGTATTTCAAGACCAGTGAAGGCGCCACGGGACAGAAGGAGTACTTCATCGGCCCGGACAACGCCCAGACGAAAGCGGTCATGAAAGCCTATGCCGCCGGACGTAAGGAGGCCGAAGAGACAGAAACACAAATCGAGCGCCTGTGCGCGATGCTGCGCCAGGGCGGTGCGATGACAACGGACACGCCCTCAGCGCGCGTGATTGCAGGGCTGGCAAGCGCCGGCGTGTTCCGCGTGGGAGCAGTGCTTGTTGGGACCCATGCCTATATCGCGCTCGGCAACCTCCTCGGAGTCCGCTGGAACTCGGCGCTGCGCACCCAGGACATAGACCTTGCCGCAACCACCGTGCTGCAGGTCGCCGTCCCCCAAGCCGAAGCCGACCTTCCCAAGGCTCTTGAGGCGCTGAACATGGGTTTCCTGCCGGTGCCGGGCCTGAACCCCAAAACCCCGGAGACGTCATTCAAGGTCAGGGGCCAGCAACTGCGTGTGGACTTGCTGACGCCGGCGATGGGCTCCCGCAACGGCAAGCCGGTTTCAATACCACGCCTCAAAGCTGCGGCCCAGCCGCTGGAACTGCTCGATTACCTGCTCGAGGCCCCGATAGCCGTCCCGCTGCTGAACGGGGGAGCGACCCTGGTAAACGTCCCCGACCCGGCCCGGTTTGCACTTCACAAATTGCTGATCAGCGGACGCAGGCAGGTCTTCGAGCAGGCAAAAGCGGGGAAGGACCGGCAGCAGGCAGGTGAAATCATTGCCGCCCTTTATGAAGACCGGCGCGGGGACCTGCGGCTTGCGGTCGACGCGCTGAACAAGCGCGCGGCTGTATGGCGAACCAGGCTCAGGCGCGAAGCCGCGAAACTCCCCGAGGAATTGAAAGCCGCACGGACACTCATCGTGCAAGCCCTGCATGCCTAGGCGCAAGCCGTAACGCTGCTACTCTCTCCCGATGAATAAGTACGACGCCATCCTCTTCGACCTGCTGACCGCCCTCATCGACTCCTGGTCGCTGTGGAACCGCGTCGCCGGCGGCGAGGAGCCGGGGCGCAAATGGCGCGCCGAATACCTGCGCCTCACCTACGGCTGCGGCTCGTACGCCCCCTACGAGGAACTCGTGGAACAGGCCGCGCTCGCGACCGGGCTGTCCGCCTCCCACGCGGCCCGCCTCGACACGGAGTGGGACGATCTCCAGCCCTGGGACGATGCGGTGGCGCTGCTCGGCGACCTGAAGCCCCGCTACCGCCTCGGCGTGGTGACCAATTGCTCCGATCGCCTCGGCAAGCGCGCTGCCGCACGCATGCAGGTGCCGTTCGACTGCATAGTGACCGCCGAGCGCGCCGGGTTCTACAAACCGGATCCGACGCCCTACCAGCTGGCCCTGAGCGAACTAGGCTTGCCTGCAGAGCGCGTGCTGTTCGTCGCAGGCTCGGGCTTCGACCTGATCGGCACGGGCCGCGTGGGGATGGACACCCTCTGGCACAACCGCGTCGGTCTCACCGCGCCGCCGGGGGCCCCGGAACCCGCGGCACAGGCACGCACGTTACGTCCAATGGTGGACGATTACCTTTCACAAGCAGGACAGACATGACTCCAACACAGACGCTCGCCGACCTCGACACGCCCGCGCTCCTCCTCGAGCGCGGCAAGGTCACGGCCAACGCCGCGCGCCTGCGCGCGCACATCGAAGCGCTGGGCTCGAAGCTGCGCCTGCACGTGAAGACCGCAAAGTGCCTCGAGGTCACGCGGATGGTCGCGGGCGACTCCGGGCCGATCACCGTTTCGACATTGA
>Ga0214919_10002755_pt1 | contig 27213 bp, 34 predicted proteins | sample LL1503_MetaG_FD_177994 | JGI IMG/M metagenome (GOLD analysis project Ga0214919, IMG submission 177994) | Freshwater microbial communities from Lake Lanier, Atlanta, Georgia, United States - LL-1503 | ecosystem: Environmental > Aquatic > Freshwater > Lake | place: USA: Georgia | collected...
CGACCACCATGTCATGTGCGGAGTCCCAAAGGAACTGCGTGGCGGCAGTGGTTCCGCCGTCGCTGGACAACTGGATCGAGGACGCATCGGTCGCGCCCGCCGAGACGTTGGTGATGGCAAACTGGCCGCCTTCGCCCGCCGCGACGATGGTTTGCGTCGTCCCGGCAGCGGTTTCCGTCACAACCCAATCGGTGGCCGTGTACTGGAAAAAATCGTTGCGATATTCGTAGTACGAGAAAGGCTTTGTCTCGACGTGGTTGCCGAACGGGGCCGGATCAGCCGAGTTAGTTACGCCGCTGGGAAAGCGGGTCGTGTCATTTCCTGTGGGCATCTAGAGTCTCCGTCGGTAGCTCAGTTAAAGATCAGGGGGTGACGGGCAAGGAAACAACCCGTCACCCCTTGGGTGGCTGTGCGCCGGAGTCTTACGCGCCGGGGGTGCCCCAGACGGTACGGAAGTTCGTCCACGAGGCGTCCCAACGGGACGTCACCTTGTAGCGCATCGAGTCGGTCTCGAAGTCGCCTTCCATGCTCTTCTCGGCCATGCGGCGCGTGACCATCTGGAGGCCCATGCGCTCGTCGGTGTTGATCCACCACGCCGTCGGCGAGGTGAGACGAGTGATGACCTGAAAGCCCTTCGGCAGGATTTTCAGCGACATGACCGGGTTGATGTCGTTGTTCGCGTTGCTGGTGCGGAGCGCCGACTTCAGGATGACTTCGGCCTGAAACTCGTTGTCCGGGGACACGACGAGCATCTGCGGAGTGATGCGGACGCGCTTCGTGTCGTTGTCCTGCGCCTTGCGGATTTGGACGAGCATCGACTCGACCGAGGTCTGCGAGAGCGCGGCGGGGGTCGTCAGCAGGTTGGACTGCGTGCCGCCGAGGATCGGATGCGAGGCGGAGCAGAGAGGCTGGCCGTCGCCGCCGAGGTAGGCGCTGTTGAAGGCGAAGTTGAGGACGTTGGCGGTCGCCGTCTCTTCGGTCTCCACCATCGCCTGACCCAACTGCTCGGAGTAGATTTTGCCGAGGTTGATGTGGTCGCCGTCCTCGACGAGGATTTTCGTGAGGGCGAAGGCCGCGCCGTACTGGCGGAAGACGTACCGCTTCACGAACAGCACGCCACCGTTCTTGTAGGTGACCGGGCCGCCGTCGCCCATCTGCGGGGCAGCGCCCAGACCGAAGAGCACCGGCTCTTCGTGGTAGGCGCGCTTGATACCGGGCTTCGTGCGGAAGACCTGCTTATATTCGTCCTTGCGCTGGTCGTAGACGCCGTCGAAGTGCTCGTTGAGGATCGGTTCGACAATGACCCGGAACTGGGTGCTATTCATCGGAGTAGCCATAACAGCCTCGCTTGAAATCTATCTTGTCAGTCCCCCGCCTTGCTCAGAGCGGCGGGGGAAGCTCATGGGTAGTCGAGCGGCTCAGTCGCTGTTAGGCGACCGGACCCTGATAGCTGCTGATCTTCAGGCGGACGGTGGTGTAGGTGTCGCCCCAAGCGTTGTCGTCATACGGCGCGAGGCCGATGATCTGGAACGTGCCTGCGGTGGCTCCGGTCGTCGTCGCGGTAACCGCCTGCGTGCTCTGGCCGGTGTAGACCGAACCCTGCGAGGTATTCGCGAGGTTGATCGACTCGCCGTTCGCCGTCAGGGCGATGGAGCCATCGGCCTGCGCCTCGTAGGTGATATGCGGATCGGAGGTGTAGTAGGCGATCATCGTGCCCGCGTCGTAGGTCTGCGCGGCAGGCCAATACGGGAGGACGAAACGCTTGCTCGACGCGGTGAACTCGCAGCCAGCGAAGACACCGATGGAGACATCCGCGCCCGTCGAGCAGGGGATCAGGGTGCCGTTGGTATCGCGCTTGATTGGGGTGTTGGTGTAGATGGCCGTGCCGTAGGCCGAGGCCACGCCGCCAGCAAGCTGGTCGAGGCGGACGGTGCCGCTCGGGTGGCTGACGGGGCGGACGCCGAAGGGAGAAGCGGTGGCAGACATGGAGGAAGCTCCTGTAAGTTGAAACGACAAGACATGGACATCTGCGACACCCGTCGCTGTCCGTCTCGCTCCGTTCCGCATCTCCAGCCTGACCGTTACACCTCACGCACCGCGCGAAGACGCCTTCAGTCGAGCGAGTTGCTCTTACAGGTAGCTGATCGAATTGTGCGCCCACTGGCGGGGGGTCGTCAAGCCCCCACAGAAAAGGGGCCGCCCCTTTCGAGGCGGCCCCCTCCCCAAAAGCCCCGGCGGAGGAACATACGCCGAGGCTCCCCTAGATCACGTCTCGAACTGGCGCGGCGGCCTCACGAACTCGCCGAGATCGCCGAAGCCGGAGTCGAGGGTCACACGACCACCCTTCTCCTTGGCGTTCGCCGCAAGCTCTTCAAGGCCGTCGGTGATCCCACGCGCCATGTCGCGCGGCGCGTCGTGGTGAAGCTCGCGCATGATTTCGAGGAAGTCCCGGTTGGGGACCTCCATCGCCACCATCTCGCGCCACATCACGGCACCCTTGCCTGCGCCGTCCTTGACCGCGTTCTGGTCGGACGCCCACCCGGCTTCCCGCACGTCGTCGTACATCACGAAGCGGTAGCCAAGCTGCTGGCGACGGTGCGGCGTGTCGGAGGGGTGGGTGGTGCTCACCCAGCACCGATGCCATCCCTCGCGCTTGGGAAGGCCGGGGAGGAGGGTCTGGGAGAGGACCTCCCTGATCCGCGCCCGACGCTCGGGGTCCGTGTTCTCCTTCGCCCGCTCCCACTCGGCGCGGGTGTACTCGTGCTCGTGGTCCCGCTCCTCGGAGCCGTGCGGCTCGTCGCGCGCCGACCGCGGCATCTGGGTGTCGGCGTCCTGAGCGACCCTAGGGTCGCCCTTGCCCGGAGTTGTAGTCGTTGACTGTGCCATTCTCTGACTCCTAGCTCTTGCCCATCAGGCCCTGCTTTGCCTTCTGCTCGTTCGCTTTCCAGCTAGAGATCAGACGGTCGCGCTTGGCTTTCTGGTCGGGGGTGATGTTGCGTTCGAGGAGGCCCTCCGAGTCGAGGTACTCCCGCATCTCAGGCTTCAACTGGTAGCCCGGTGCGCCGGAGCGGCGACCGGCCCGTGGTGCATTGGTCGGGGGCATGCCGCCTCCACTGCTGCGGCGGACGGGGCGCTCCTGATCGCCGTCGTCACCATTGGGGCCAAGGCCACGGGCACGGACGCGCTCTTCGAGAGTGCGCCAGTACAGCGGCGTGTTGGGGTTGTAGCCCTCGGCGGCCAGATGGTCGTCGATGGCTTTCACGATCTCGGAGTCCTCGCTGCCGCCCTCTGACTTGAACCACGGGTGGCGGTCGAGGAAGACCTCGGAGTACTTGGCGGCGGCGGGGGAGGCCACGGGGCCGCCTCGCTGCTGCATCTGCCCCTGCGGGACCTGTGGGCGCTGGCTCTGCTGGGTCTCGACGATGATCCGCTGTCTCTGGCTTGCAAGCTGGAAGACACGGGCCGACGCCTCATCGCGAAGGCGCTGGACCTTACGGAACTGGTCGCCGTCGCCCGCCGCCACGGCCTTGCCAAGCTCGTCGTCGAGGACCTGTAGGTGGCCCTGAGCCTGACCAAGCTGGGTCTCGACCGTGTTGAGGACGACGCCGACCTGCCCCTGCGAGACCGAAGACACCATGCCGGAAAGCTGGTTGACCTGCTGCCGCAGGACGTCCAGTTCCTGATCGCGCATGGCAATGGCATCGCGACGCGCCTTGTTGCGACGTTGGCGGCGGGAGTTGCCTCGCTCCTCGACGCTGTCGTCGTCATCCATCGCTTCGTCGTAGGCAAGGCGGGCGTCGCGCTCGTCTTCCTCGTCTTCACTGGAGTCAGAAGCGGAGCGTTGCGTTGAAGTGGCCTTTTCTGCAACTTCGTCGTGTTCCGGCTCGATCTCGATCACTTCGTCCGGTTCGTCGGAGACCAGACCCTCCATGCCGCCGACCATGACGGTGTCCCGTGCGCTGGTCGGTTTCTTTGGGGCGCGGTCCTCTTCGACCTCGCGTTCTCTTGCTATCGTTGCCATGTGCGCTCCTACGATGTCTTGACGGCCAGAGGATCGCCATCGACGATCCCGATGATGTCGGTGTCCTTGATCGTGATGAACAAGGCCTCGTCGTCTCCCTTGCCGTAGGAAACATTGAAGCGATCACCACCGAACATCGGCGCGCGGATGAAAGTGCCGGGGGTACACCACGCGCCCTCGGGCCACGGCTGTAGGTTGTCGCGGCGCTTGAAGGCCGACGGTCCCATCGCACGGACAAGCGCGGTCTGGACGCGGTACTTCTCGTCCTCCCGTGTCGAGTCGGTGAAGATGATGCCGCCGGGGGTGCGCCGCTTGGGTGTCCTGATCTGGCAGAGGAGAAGGTATCCGCAGGGGCGGATGCCGGGGGACACGTCTGGGAAGGCGAACTGGAGTTCCTCGGTGTAGTCTTTGCCGAGGAGCGTCCTCACACTCACGGCCTTGGCGTAGTCTTCAGTAGCGACAGACTTTGGGAAAGGGGTCGCTGCGCTGCTAGTCTTCACGTTCCACCTCGTTGGCTGTTTCAACAAACTCGTTCAGACGCTCACGAACCGCCGCGACGGCCTTGAGCATCCCGCTGATCGTGCCGAACTCGAAAGCGTCGCGCCGGTCGGCTGCCGGATTTTCCACGCACTCAATCGCCTGCCTCTTGATGTCCTCCAGCATCTGGAAGACGACAGACAGGTCGATCACTTCGCGCCTTTGGCCACGCTCTTCGGCGGCGACGGCTTCTTGCTGCCAAACGCCTTGCTGGTAGCGGACTCGTAGCTCTCGCCGGTCGCCATGTTCTTGTGGGGCTTGATCGCGCCCGCGGGATACTTCGGTGCCATGTCACTTCCTCCTGCTGTTGATGGCCTTGAGGGCCTTGCGGTCGGCAGCAATGTCTTTCTTGCTGCCCTCGGGTCCGTGGCGACCTGACTTGTCGGCACGAATGTCGGCAGACGATTTCTCGTACTGCTTCATAGTCATTTTCTTAGACATCTATTTTCCTTTCTTGGACTTCCCGGCCTTACTCAACGCAATGGCGACGGCCTGCTTCTGCGGTCTCCCCGCATTGATTTCCGTCCTAATGTTGGACGATACGGTTTTCTTGGACGAACCAGACTTGAGGGGCATTTGGTTTCCTAGTGTTGCAGCAAGGAAATCAGGACACCAATGGCGGCAAGGAACGCAACAACGACAAGAATGAAGACGTAGTCGTTCAACAGCGCCCCCCTTTCTTGGGGGTCGGATCGTACTTGCCGCCGCCGCGTCGCAAGCGCGGATCGTCATGGTACTGCGGCAGCATGCTGTAGCCCGCACTGCCACCATGTGAGAAGCCCACCGCGGGGATGCCGGGGCTGAAGCCGTCGCTGGGCGCGGCACCCATCGGGGCCGCCATGCCGCGCTTCGGGGCGGGCATCTTGGAGGCGGCGGTCGCCGGGGGACGACCGAAACGCACGCCGGGGTTCTTTCTAGCCATCTTAGTCTCCTATGGTGAGGGATTGATTCCAGTACCAGTGGACAGGTTGCCACCACCACCATCCGAGTCGATCTTCATCTCGGTGATCTCGATGGCGGTCGCGTTGTCGGCGGCGTTCATCCCTTCCTTGGACTGGATGCCAGCAGCGGCGATCATGTTGCGCTGCTGCTCCGACTCATGCTTTGCCTGCGCGTCTTGCTGCTTGGCTTCGAGTTCCTTGGCCTTTATCATTGCGTCCATCTGCAACTTCTGACTCGACTCGGCCGCCTTGCGCTGGGCCTCGCTCTGCTGGATTTGCAGACGCTGCTGGTCCATCTGCGTCTTCGCCTGACTCATCTGCGTCCTGCTCTGGATGTCGATGATCTTAGCCTGCCCCATCTGCTGGTCGGCCTGAGACTGACGCTCGACGTCCTTCATCGCGACGATGCTCGGGTCCATCGGCGTTGGCGGTGCCATCTTCTGCATAAGCTGCTGCGCCTGCATGATGATTGGTGGCACCTCGGCGAGTTGCTCGGTGGCGTGCTGAAGCACGGCGGGCGTGATCTCGGCCAGCAGACGGTCGAGCGATATCTCCACGCCCTTCATCTTGGCGAGCGACTCGACGGTGATGGTAGGATCGCCCGCGCGCTCCTGAATGGCCGCGTTGGCGGCGATCAGAGTCGCGTCGGCGTACCACAGGGCCAGATGCTCGGCGAGGTGGCCCAGCATGACTGGCAGGTACTTCATCGCGATGATGGGGTTCGACCCGAACATCGGCGACACGAGGTAGGCCAGATGGATGGCGAGGTGCGCCTCGTGGTCCTGACCGGGGTACGCCTTGATCGGCAGGCCTCGGGAGGCCTCGACGTTTTCGGCCACGGCGTTCTTCTGCGTCGCCTGCGGGTCGGGCACGAGGAACTGTTCGGGGTCGGGCACGTTCATGCGCTTGAGAAAGAACAGTTCCGACTTCCGCAGGTCGTAGAGACCCGGAGGCGCGGTCGTCGCGCGCTGCTGGATCATCTGCGCCTGCGCCGAACGCTGCATGTCGGAGAAGATGCGAGGATCGCTGACGGGGATCACCGTCATCGGCCCTTGGAAGTCTTCCTTGGTCACGTTCAGTTCGCCGAACTGGTCGACGATGACCTCGTTGCTGATCGTGTGGGAGTTGATCTCCCATAGCTGACGCAGGAAGCGGCGCATCGAGCGATGCAGGCGGCCATGCACGGCACCGAAGTTCTTCAGTCCCTGCTCGATGAACATCGAGGCGGTGCCCACAGGCGTATTGCCCGACATCTTGTCGTACTCGTCGAACGTGGTGCGGACCACACCGCGTGCCGAGTCGACGAGGAAGCCCAGCAACTGGAACAGCACAGGCGACGGCGGCGGGAACGGCAGCGGCATGTAGGTCTTGCGGATGTCGTCCATTGCCAGCGAGCCACTGACCTCCGTGGTCTGCCCGACCTGCGGCCTGATGTTCTGACCGCCGGTCGTGGCCCCGCCCTTCAGCCTCATGCCGGTCTGGCTGTTGCTCAGGAACGCCGCATCGAGCAGCGCACGCAGCGCGCCCGTCGCGGCACCGGCCAGCGAGCCAATCATCTGCGTCATGCCGATGGGGATGCCACCGCGCCACGGCCAGAACGGCCACTCGACGAGGAAGTCGAGCCGCTTGCGGTTCTCGTCGTCCTCTCGCCAGTTGCGGTAGATCGACAGGATGCGGCGCGTGTTGACGTCGATGGTGACGATGTACGGCAACACGCCATCGGCGTCCTCGCCTTCCTCGCTATCCTCAAGCGACGGCAGCATGGCCGACACTTCGTAGATGACTCGGATGTCGTCGATGTTCTCGGTCGGCGTGCCACGACCCACGATGCGGTCGTTGGCCGTCGTCGCCTTGGTCTGGTCGTCGAGGCTCGGCGATGAGGAGACCGCCACGACGTCGAGCCAGAGGCCACGGCGCACGTTGTCGTTGAACTGGTACTTGTCGACGTCCTGCTCGTGCGTGAGGCGCGGCTGGCTGTAGAAGTCGCCGTCGCTCCACGGGCGGTGGACCTTGTCTATGGGCACGAACATGACGGAGGGATTGCCGTCGACCGTGTACATCTTCGAGTAGAACGCGCCGCCCAGCGGGCACTGCGTGAAGCCCATCTCGAACTCGTGGTAGGCGGACGGCATCAACTCGGTGATCTGGTAGTTCATGTAGCGCGCCGTGCGCTTGGCGCGGTCTTCCTTCTCGTCGGTCGGCTCGCCGACGATGAAGTCCTTCACCGGGCCTTCGGGCGGCAGCATCTCGGACATGACGCGGGCGGAGAAGTCGAGGGCCGCCTCCATCAGCGCCGGATGCGTGGCGCGCGACGCGCCTGCAAAGCTCGCACCACCGGGTGAGTCGTTGCCGAGGCCGGTGCGGCGCAGGCCCTCCTCGTACTGCTGGTCGCGCTTCTCGTGCGCCTCCTTGTCGATCTCGATGGCGTCGAGCAGGTCGGAGGCGATCTCCGACAGTTCAGCGGCGTCCAGCGTCTCGGCGAGGTTGTCGAAGTGCGAGCCTAGCTCGACGCTCTCCTCCTCCGGCGCATTGAGATCGACGTTGCCTGACTCTGCGATGTCGACCTCGCCGCCGACCGGGGTCGCCGTGTCGAGGGTCGTGACGCCGCTTGCGCGGCCCTCTTGGGAGTACGGATCAGAGTCAGCCATTCATTCCTCCGCGGCTCCGCAGGTATCCCCCGCGTGCCATCAATGCTCCACCGCCGTACATCCAAGGCTGCTCGCCATTTGGCGCGGGGATGCTGCCGCCGTCGGCCAAGAACAGCGGGGCGAACTGGGCGGCCATCTTCACCATGCCCATGATGTCGCCCATGCCACCACCTCCGCCGCCCGACTCCTTGGCCTTCATCTGCTTGGCGAGGCCCTTCTGGGAGTCCGCCTGCACCTGTCTCAACATGCTGTTCCGCTCCGCTGCATCGCGGGCGACCTGCGGGTTGGTACGCAGCGGGTCGACGTCGAAGCCGGGGATGCCGGGGCCGAAGGAGGGCATGCCGGGTTCTTCCCCGCCGCTCGTGAAGTCGTCCTTGGGAAGGGTGGGGCCGATAGGTCCACCGAAGGCCCAACCCTGCGTGTCCGGGTCGGCCATGCCGAAGGTGAAGTCGCGGGCGGCGTCGTCGGCAATCTCGTCGGAGCCGCCCTCGATGAGGTTGCCCAGCGTGTGGCCCGCAAACTTGCCCAGCATCGGGCCGAGAACGGGGATAGGGATCAGGTTGCCCGCAAGACCGCCCAGCGTGCCGAGGATGTCGTGGACGCCGCCGCCGCCCTTGAAGTTCTGACTCCAGATCGGGTGGTACTGGTCCTCGACGCTGCCGCCGTGGTCGTAGTACTCCGGCTCCATGCGACCCTCGGGCCGAACGCCGGAGAGCATGTCGCGCATCGTGCCCACGGCGTGGGGCATGTTCCTGAGCGCGCCCATGAGGGGTCGTGTCTGATTGTCGGCCCACTCACCCACGCTGTTGGCGGGCGTCGCAAGGTTGGACGCGGCATCCCCAATCGCCGGAGCGGCCCACAGGCGCTGGCTGATCAGGGCCGGTATCGAAGTGATGTCCTTCAACAACGGGTGGATGTCGCGCTCCGACTGGCGAGTCCGGTCGTTCTCCTGCATCAGCCGGTCTTCGTATGATCCGTCCCACGGACGCATCGACGCGGAGAGCGTGTCGCCAAGGTCCCCCGTGACGGACTTCGATGCGACACGACCGAAATCTCCCGCCGACTGAAGCGCCTGCCACGGCAGCGACTCGCCGGAGTAAGACGGCTTCCACTCTTTGTGCCGTTGGCCAAGACTGTGAACGTACGTTTTAATGAGGTCATAGGGGTTGATGTATGACTCGGGCTTGGCTTCAAGTCCGCGCTGCTCCAGCCACTTCGCGCGCTTCTCTTCGGGCGTGAGTGTGAAGCCTCTGCCCTCAAACGGTTCACGAGACTGGAAGAGAAGAGAGTTGTCCATGTTGTGAGTGAGGTCCAGTGGATCGCGTATCTCCCTAAAACCATAGTCTGGCTGGAAGTCTTCCTTATCCATCAACCACGGGTACTGGGAGGCGGAGACCGGGTCGTACTCGTCGGGCCTGCTTCGGGCCATAGCGTCAAACCCGTCCAAACGAGGCTCCTCCTCCGGCTGTCCACCACCAGCGAAGCTCTGCTGCCAGATCGGATGGTATTGGTCTTCCACGGTGCCACCTTCCTTGTAGGCTCCCGCCTCGCCGCGCAGAACCATGTCGCGTGCCTGCTCGGGCGAAACGCCCAGACGCTTGGATGCCTTCATCATCTGGTTGGACATCAACTCCAGCTTTGAAGGTCCGATGTATCGGACGCCTGTCTGAGGACCCAGAACATTCCACAGAAGAGCCTGCTGGTCGCGGGGACGCAGGCCAGTGTTGCCCGCGATGCTGTTCTCCCACCACGGAGCGAAGTCGGTGTACTCAGGGTTCGACAGGTTGGCCTTGACGTTGGCCAGCTTGCCGGGGCGCACGTCGGAGTAGCCCACACCACGCGCGATGTGCGAGTCGGCAACTGGTCGTGTGTAGTTGGGGAATACCGGATCGGTCGCGGCGACATACGTTCCGACCTTATGCTCCTTCGGGTAGTAGCCGCCGCTCATCTCGATCTCGGCAAGTGTCGGAGCCTGCGCGGTGCGATGGTAGGCGTGGCTCTTCATGTCCAGCAGGTCGTCGGGGAACCCAAGAAGCGAGAGGCGGTTCTTCGCTGCCACGCCACCGTACTTGACGAAGTCTTCGATGCGGCCTTGCTGCGCCAAGTGGTGGGCGAGTGTTCCCCGGTTGATCTCGGAGACGGGGGACGCGGCGGCGGAGAAGATGCCCGTGCGCTGGTTGAACAGTCTCTGCTCGTCAATCGGGACGCCAAGTTCGTCCATGCGCTGGTACAGCGGCAGCATCTCGTACCACGAGCGTGTCTCGCGGAGGCCGGGGTACTTCATCGCCTCGCCGTGGATGTCGAGAAGACGGTTGGCGTTGCGGCGAGTCAGAACCTGCTCTGAGACAGCGGAACCCGTGCTGCCGCCGGGAGGCGTGTACGCCTGACGAAGAGGCCACGGACGCATGCCCTCCAAGTCCCGGCCTTGCGAAAGTTCGTCGAGGCTGGCGCGTGTGTGGCCGAAGAGCAGCGACATCGGGCCGTCCTTGCCCTGATCCCGCATAAGACGTCGAGAGGCCTCTTCGGCGATGACGTTGGGGTCCTTGTAGATGCCGGGGTAGACCATGCGCTCGGGGTCGGTCACGGTCTGGATGCGGGGGTCTGGCGGGGCCGCCCTGCCTCGGGGCGTGTCCTTCATGTGCTGACGCGCGAGCACCGTGCGGGCACCTTCTTTGACCATTTCGGGCGGACCCACATACATGTTGCCGAGGTTGTTGCGGATGTAGCCGCCGCCCTCTGGCTCCGGCGCGTCGTATTGGCCACCCGTATTCGGGGGCGTCCCACCTAGGGCCATGTGTACTTCTCCACCTTCAGCGAACGGCGCAAACGGGAAACTGAGTGGCGTGCGCCTCTTCCAATCCATCTGCGGCTCGAAGCGCGTGGCAGCCCCACTGGGGAAGTACTTATCCGTGAGACGCGCCAGCCGCTCCGCCAAAGAGCCGCGCATGTCGCCGTCGTTGCTGGGCCTGATCTGCAACAGCATGTTCTCGTCGCCCGCCTGAGCCAGCGCACGCGCACGGTGGCGGCCCTGATGGTCGACCACCTCACCGTAGAGGGGACGCGGCGGCGCAAGCCACATCGCCGGGACCTCGTTCGCGCCGCCCCTGTCCATGTGATCGCGAAGCTGCGCCAAGTAGGCGTCCATCGTCTTCTGGGAGTCAGGGATGCGCTCCTGTCCGGGGACGTTGTTCTTCCAGCGACCGTAAGGCGTGCGGGCCATGTACTCGGCGGGAAGGCGTGCGGAGTACTTCTCAAAGACGCTTGGAGGCAGCGCCATCAGCAGACTGGAGTTGCCGGGGGCGAAGGTCTCGTGCAGCGCGTTGCTGGAGAAGTGGTCTAGGTTGGTCAGGTCCGCGGCCTGCTCCACGCGGCGGCCCTGCTCCGCGCCGCCGACCTTCGTCGCCCAGTTGTGAACGTCCTGCACCTTGCCGGGGCGCTGGATGGTGGGAGCGCCCAGCCTCTTCAGCCAGTCCGCTGGACCAGCGTAGTTGTCGTTGTCGTTGTTGCGAAAGTAGCCCGCGCCTTCTGACTCTGGAAGCTGCGGCATGTCAGGAACGGCGGGGGCCGTATTCGGCGGCGTGCCACCCAGAGCCATGTGAACCTCGCCACCCTCGGCGAATATTGGATTGGGGAACTGCACCATCGGGCGGAAGGCGTCGTACACGCTGGACTTCTCCGGCATGTACGGCGTCTCGTTGCCATGCGGGAAGTAGTGCTTCATCAGGCGCTCGACGCGGTCGTCGAACAGTCCGTAGCCGCCGGTCGGCAGAAGCTGGACCAGCGAGTTCTTGTCGCCCTCCTCATCGAACATCCGCATGCGGTGGCGGCCCTCGTGGCTCGCCACGTCGTTGAACGGCAGGCCCTTGTTGAGCTTGAGGTAGGGCACCTGACGGAGACCGCCGCCGTACTCCGCCGCCGTCTTGAGGGTACGCATGTACTCGTCGTAGCTCTGCTGGTTGGGCGACAGCATGTCGGCGTCGGGATGGTACTGCCACTTGAAGTACGGGCGCTCGTGGATGAAGCGGTCGGGGATCGGCGCGGCGAAGTCCTCGAAGCGTCCCGGTGGCATCGTCGTGAACAGGCCGGTGTCGCTGCGACCGAAGGTCTGGCGCAGCGCGTCGTCGCTGTAGCGGTCGAGGTTCGCGGAGTCAGACGCCTGCTCGAAGCGGCGGCCTTGCGACGCGCCATGCCGTCTCGTGATCTCGTCCATCATGTCGCCGAGGCGGCTGGGCTTCAGCAGGCCCGCCGCGCGCTTGATCAACTCCGACCCACCACCGGACATCTCGACTGGGCCGCCGTCGCCATACGCCCCATCGAACGGCTTCACTATCGCGGGCAACCTAGAACCCCAGCCTCCTAGATGATGCGAAAGCGTATCGGCCTTGCGATCCCCCAACTGCGGGCTGTGCCACTCAAGCGACAGGGGCGACACGACTTGAAGCAACGGTTCGCCATCATGGCCTGACCCAACCCTATCCCCCTGAACAAGGAAGCGCGGATAATTCGACTCGTCTGAGAAGACATCACCGCGTGAATCGTGCCGACCCATATGTGTGGCGACACGCCCAGCATGCTCGCCCTCATCGCTCCAATCCAGTGGAAGGCCGCCGTGATAATCGAGGGGATAGACAGAGACACCGTCCTCCGCATGCCCCATCGCGAAGTTCTGACTCCGCTCATTCTCCGGCCACTTGCCGTAACGCAGGTACGTCTCCTCACCCTTTTTGTACTCGGGCAGATGGCCCAGCAGCGCGTCGCGCGCCAACTGTCCCGCCTTCTGAAACGCACTGCGGACCTTGCCACCGCCGCCATACGCCGTGCCGTGCTGCGGGTAGAGCGCGGCGGCCAGCGACTCGGGCGTGTTGAACATCGAGTCAGGTGCGCCGTACATGCCGCCCTCGCCCTCGGTGGGCGTGTCGACAGGGCCGCCGTGAGAGTGGTTCATGTCGGGGAGCATCGGATCGTATGTGCCACGATTGCCGATGGCGGATTTGATCTGCTCGGGAGTGAACGCGATCCATGAGTTCCCCCCCTCGATCTCGTTCTTGTACTTCACGCTGTCGTGCCCAGCCTTCGTAAGGGCCGCGCGCAGGCGGGCGGCCATTTCCTCGGCCAATGAAGTATCCGGGTTGTCGTAGTGAAGGCCGCCTTCGGCGGCGGAGGCGTTCACGTTGTGCCGGAAAACAGGGTCGTTGCTGTATAGCTGATCCGCATCCTCAAACGATATGCGACGGCTTTCGGCCTGATGCAGAAGTTCTTCCTCGACATGGGGATGGTCGTATCTCCCGCCCATCATCCGACTCCTCAACTCAGAGTCAGACGTGAGGTACGGGTTGGTGGCGCGCAGGTGAACCGGATAAACTCGATGTCCGGCGTCCGCATGTTCGCGCTCCCCGTACAACCCCTTAGCAAACTTGTTGGCTATCTCCGGCTCTTCTGCAAAGTGACTGCCAAGATAAGTGGTGGGATCAGCGCCGCTGCCGATGCGTCTATATGCCTCGCCGTAGTTGTCTTCCGCGTAGGACGGAGCACCAACAGAGAACTGCGGAAAGTCATCTGGGGACGTCGTGCCGTGATAGACGCGCGGCGGGGCGTGACTGCCTTCCATGAACCGGGTGTAGTTCGCATCACGCTCCGGTGTTCCGGGGGCAAAGTAAGGGCTCTCCTTGACGGCCTTGCCCAACGCCTTCGCACCACGCACCCAATCCTTCGGACCCGCATACATGTCTTCGAGGTTGTTGCGAATGTAGCCGCCGCTCTTAGGCACGTCGTACTGGCCACCACCAGCCATCTCGACGGGGCCGCCGTCTGCGTAGCGGCGGTTGATGTTGATCAGGTCTTCGGTGCCGGGGAACATGACGTAGTTGCTGGTGCCCTCACCAGCGTTGCGTGAGAAGCCATCGAGGTACTTGATGCCGGGGATGCCTTGGTCCTTTAGAAGCGCAGACACTTCGTGTGCGGGAATGCGAGGGCCGTACTCTTGTCGTCCCAATAGATGATACGCGGCTGCACCACTGAGATCATTGTCCAGCCAAGACCGATGCCGCGCCACTCGGTCGGCATCGGTGACCATCTCTGACGGACGACGAGCACTCAACAGATCGCGCACAGGAGCCTGAATGGCGGGCTGCTCGGAAAGCGGGCGTTCCCAGTTCAGCAGGTCCTGCGGGTTCACGCCGAGGTTGACGTCGTACATGTGACCGGGGCTTTTGGCGAAACGTCCGCCGTTTTTGTCGATAATCCCCTTGAGCGTGTCGATGTCCCTGTAGAGCAGCGGCAGCGTTTGCTCATTGGCTGTCGCTTGTAGCTTACGCGCATAGTCCAGTGTGGACTGTAGATCGCCTCCGAATTGGCGACCTTTCGCCCGAACATTTATATGCTGGAAGTCATCTGGACTATAGGTCTCCCCTGTTGGAAGTTCGTACCTGTCACCAGACAACTTGTCCCTGTACCCCCGCGCGATGTCCTCCTTGTCGGTGAAGTAGTGCCCGTAGCCGTAGGCCTGCGCGCCCTCGCCGCTGCCAATCTTCGTCGGGTCGAACTTGTCGAACGCATACGGCGAGCCGTGGTAGGCGCGGATCAGCTTGCGAAGAAAGCCGGGGTCGCTCACAGGGTTGACTCGGGCATGACGACAGGCCTCGTCGAGGGGCGGAGGTAGGGCCTAGCTTACCAGAGTCGGTTCTGACCCGCCAGCGGGCTGTTCCCCCTGCATCGCCCTGTCGTAGGTGACGAAAGCCCAGTCCACATCGGTGGACGTCGATGGCTGGGTCAGGAAGCTCGGCACGGGGCCATCAGGGCGGAAGAAGCGCCACGCCCCGACCTGCGGAGACATGCCCACCTCGCGGCACACATAGCCCCTGCCGACGTGCTGCGGGTCGCTGGGCGCTATCCCGGTGATCGCGTAGCCGTCCTTGGTCCAGTCCTTGTACGGCGGCACGGTCTTCAGCGCGTCGTAGCTCTCGAAGCCGTTGAGAGTCGGAAACAGGACCGCGGTGATCGAGTGGCGCGCGATGAGATCGACGGCGGCGACCGACCACCGGACCCCGGCGATCACGACGTGGCGGTCCATGAAGTCGGGCGACAGGGGCTTGGTGTCGTCGACCGCCGCAAGCTCCAGCGAGATCGCGTCGCGCTGGCAGACGTGCCTGACTACCCACGCCGTGGCCACCGAGTCAGGCGACCGCGGATCGTAGAGGCAGTAGAGAATCTTCGTGAGGTCGAGGGTGCTAGGAATAGGGGTTCTCCGTCTGCTGGTCGTAGAAGTCCTTGGGCATGTCCTCGGGCAGCGGCGGGGGCAGGTACTCGACGCTGCCGTCCTTGACCACCTCTCCGACTCCGGCGTTCAGCCACCTGTCGGCGTAGTACCGCATCGCCTGCGAGAACGAGTCAACGAAGTCGTCGTGCGGTGTCGTGCCGGGGCCTGAGTAGACGCATACTTCGTCGAGGAACGGCTGCACCCAGTCGCGCGCCTCGCCGGGGCTGACCAGCGACTCGATCAGGAACACGCGGCCCGACGCTGCGACGTGGCTGACCGCGTGGAGCCTCGACAGCTTGTCCGCCTTGCCGGGGTTGTAGGGGTACGAGTCGATGCCCTCGTTGGCCAGCGTCTGGCGCAGGCTGATGCCGCTGCCCTTGTCCTCGATGATCATCAGGTCGGGGCGCTTGACCTGCTCGAACTCGTGCTGCGATCCGATGAGCGGCTTGAACAGCACGTCGCGCCTGCGCCCGTAGATCGCCTTCATGTCCTTCTTGGCCCGCATCACAAGCTCGGGGAAGCCTATCTGGTCGTGCCAGCATTCGAGTAGTATGACGCACCACTTCTTCTCGTGAAGGAACACGCCCCACACCGTGCAGGCCGTCGGGTCAGCCTCGTAGCTCTTCTTGTCGAAGGTCTTCTCGGTCAACGCAGTGTCGAGCGACACCATGATGAACTCGAACCACGGCAGCGGCTTCTTGGCGGGCCACAGCTTCAGCCAGCTACGCTTGATGATCGCCTGCTCGCCGATGTCGAGTAGCTCGCCGTGTATCTCCTGCCGCCCAATCTGCGTGCCCTCGTACTGCCGCAGGTCGCGCAGGAAGCCCTCGGCGAGGTTCGCCTTGTTGTCGTAAGTCGAGCCGTGGATGACGCGGTCGGCGCGGTCGATCATTTTCTTGAGCCACGACAGCGGGCGCGGCGTCGTCGTGTAGTAGCGTTGCGGCTGGACGAGACGACCGTCGTGCGAGCGGTAGACGAGCCGCGTGCTCATGTCGATGTTGGTCAGCGTCTCGTCGGCGTTGGGCCACGCTGCGAGTTCGTCGCCCCACACGAACGTACACTGCGGGCCGCGCAGTCGGTCGGGGGCCTCGGCACTGAAGCCCCTGATCAGCGTGCCGTTCCAGAAGCGGACCTCGAACAGCGAGTGGTTGATCTCCTTGATCAGCACGCGAGGGATCGACGCGAGCAGGCCCGACGCACCACCGAACACGACGCCGCGCAAGTCGGAGTAGGTCGGTGCGACGACGTGGATGATGCAGCCGGGATAGATGCCCGCGCATCGACGTACCCACGCACTGCCGCTCATGGTCTTGCCCCAGCCTCGACCCGGCTGCGCGATGGTCAGCGACCAGCCGTCGACGGGCAGCACTTGGTCGGCCCTCGCCCGCTCGGCCCACGCACGCTCGGCGTCAACGAAGGCAAGGTCGCCTTCGCTCATCGCACGCAAGCGGGCGGCGAGGTCGCCTTCGCTCATCGCACGCAAGCGGGCGGCGAGGGATGTCATGCGTCAGGGTGCGCGTTGTATGCCGCCGACATGATCTCGGGATAGCTGAAGCCCTCGACGATGTCTCCGATGAAGACGTCCGGTCCCTCGATGGCCTTGACCTCGTTGTTGTAGGTCCAGACGTACCTTGGCACGGCCACTTCGCCACGCACCCATCGAGCGCCGAGGGCGGTGATGCGCCACAGGCCGCTGTGCTTCCGCTCGGTGTCCTCGATGTCGATGTGACGCTCGCACATCTTCCACCAGCGCATCGTCGTGAACTGGTTCGTGGCCAGCACATCGCGGCCCGCGGTCTTGGGCACGTCGACCCACTCGCCGCCGGGTACTGTCTGCTGGGCCAGCCAGACCATGCCGTTGGCCATCGTCGTGTTGATGCCACGCCTGTACTGCTTGCCCCAGCGATCACAGCACGGGCAGTGGCCACCATCGCCGAGGATCGTCTCGGTGAACCACTGGTGTCGGGCGTTGAACATGTCGGTCACTGCCGCGCCCTCAACACCGTCACGCCACCACGATACTCGAACGTGTCGTGGAGCTTGCCGGTCAGGTGCTCCGGGTGATGCTTCAGCGTCATGCGCGTGTTGCTCGGCGATCCATACTTGATCATGTCCTCGTGCTCCCACTTGAGGTGCAGCGAGTCGAAGTGCGCCTGTCTGATCTCGTCGGTAGTCATGTTGCCCTCACTATTGTTGTCCCAAGAGGAAGCCGGTGCGGCTTCATCACGAACCACGCGAAGTCGACCGTGCCGCTGTGCCCTTTGTCCTCGACGTTGGGTGGCAGCATCTTGGTGCGACCGATGATGATGATCTTGTCGATGTGCGGTAGCAGGTCGGCGCGCTTCTTTGCGGCCACCCATGTGAGTCGGAGAAGCGTGTAGAGCGTGCCGTGCTGCGGCAGGATGTTCAGCGCATGTCGGACGTGAGCGTCGGCATCCTTGAACGGCGGGTTCATCACAATGCTCTTGCACTTGCGCGTGTCGGACTGCTGGAGGAAGTCGACGCCGGGTTCGACGCCCTCGGCACCGTACCAGTCGTGCAGGTCGTAGGCGACGACCGTGAAGCCGTAGTGCCGCAGTCGCTTGGCTATCGCGCCCTTGCCCGCCGATGGTTCGAGGATGGGTGCCGCGATGTTGTCCTCGTTGTGCAGCGCATCGACCGCCGACGCTGGCGTCTCGTAGAGGTCCTCGGGATGGCGCGGCTGATCCATGCGTCCGAAGCTGCCAGCGACAGCGCGCGATGGTCGTGGTGCGTAGGGCATCAGTGCAGCGTCCTGTTGGTCATGTAGTCGTCGCTCGTCAGCACCTCGGCGACGCGGCGGTCGAGGTCCGCGATGAACTTCGCGTAGCAAGAATTACAGACAACGGCACGGCCCTCGGGCGGCAGCGGTCCAAACCGCCGCTCGGCCTCGGCGAGCACCGCTGCCTCTGCGTCGTCCGACGTGTCGCGTGGGAAGCTCTGCTTGCAGTGGTCGCATATGAAGGTGTCAGTGGCCATTGATCTTCCCATCGCACGCATGTGGTACGGCTAACTACCATTGTTTTTGTTGCGCTTGGAGATAGCCGTTGCTTTTGCTTTTGCATCAGCCTTGGAGCTTGCGCCCCAAGCGTGGAGAGAAAGCAAAAGCCTAGTGGGTTCTCCATCTGGTTTCTTTTCCGGTCCGGGCATGCCGCTCATGCGGGCAAGAAAAGATGCGCGACGAGGATTGTCTCCAGACTTTACCGGAGCCTTCAGGTTCATGCCTTCCGCCTTGGCGGAAGCCCGCCCTTTGGCGTTCAGGCCTCCCTCGGGGTTCTTTCCAGCCTTGGTCTGCCAAGTGGGTGATTTAGCCATGATGCTTGCCTGCCTTTAGCCGGTTGTTGCGGATGCTGATCTTCAACCAAAAGTCTTGTCAGTGTGATCCATTGATCTTCCCATTCGGCTTCTTGGTCGGGCGTTCAGTATCCTCTCGTTTGCGATCAGACACAATGTCTGTTTCGCCGAGTATCTCGACGTCGACCGCCGTGCCCAGCTTCTGACTCGTGAAGCCGCGCACAATGGCCTCGATGGTCGCCGCCACGGTGGCGCGGTTGGCCTCGACCGCCGGATCGACGTCGCCGGATCGCTGACCAACTTTCCCCTCGATGCGGTCGCTGATCTGACTCTGCGCCGCGGTGTCGCCTGCGAGAGCGCGAGCGAGCATCGCCTCGCCCAGCGCAATGATCGACGGGACCGGCTCGCGGCGCTCTGACTCGGGGACCGTCTCGGGGTCTTCGCCTTGGCCGTTGGGCTTCCAGCCGCTGGCCGCGCGCTCGATCACCTCGTGCGCTGGCCGCATCAATGCCAACCACAGGGCCACCTTCATCGGGTGACGCATGCTCATCAGCGCACGGTGGTCGGAGGCCGCCAGCCGCAACGCAGAGGCCTCTGCCGCAGGCAGTTCTGGGAGCTTCTCAACCATCACGCCGCGCCAGCGGTAAGGTCGGTTAGGTCGTAAAGTGTGTACCTGAAACTTCCGTATATCCCGATTCTGTTTTTCATATTACATCTCACTTTCACTCTCGCTTATAGTTATACAACACACCTAACTGGTCTAACCACCTTACCATCTTGGAATCATTGGTAGATTTCGGTAAGGTCGCCATCGCGGTAAGGTCAAGACAAGACCTTACCGGCCCGATGTTTCTTCACTCTACACGCAACTAGAACGGAATGTCCGACTGTCTGGCTGGGTTATTGGTCAATCCACCCTCCTCGACGGTAAGGTCACGCCGCGCCGACCGGGCGGCCAAGTCCTTCGGCTTCCAGAGCCAAATGACTGCCGCGCAGCCCCTCTCCCGCCGCACCTCGGCAGGCACTTTCTGCGCCTTGTTCTCCCACCCGGCGCGGGTCAGGATCGACACGATCTCGCCCTGAAACCGACCGGCATTCTCGAACGATATTCTCAGCCACTGGACGATGATCCTGAGCGGCGTCACGACATTGCCCCAGCGGGCGTCGTTCGTGAAATCCTCGACCGTCTCGTCGGGCGGGCTAAGAACCGGCCCCCTCAGTGTGCCGTCAAACAGGGCCGCTGAACGCAATCCCGTCTTCACGGTCTCCTCGTACACCGACACCTGCTGGTGGGCCTGTACGGTCAGCTTATGGGCCTCTGCGGGGAACTCCCACCACGTCGCCCCGTTCCGGTACAGGTGCCTCGCCTCGGCGAACAACTGGTCGCGGTTCGCCTTCATCCACTCCAGATCGACGGCCCCGGTAATCAGCGCCCAGTAGCGGCGGTTGCCAGTCTCGTCCCGCATCCACCGCGCCTGATTGCCTGACGCGCAGAACACGATGCGCCGTGGGAAGTCCGACGTCTCGCGACCGTAGTGCTTGCGGAAGTTGTCGACGCGCCTCGACAGCACTGCCTTGACCTTCGTGACTTCGACCTTGCGCGACGAGATTGCGTCAAGCTCCGACATGTCGCCGACCCACACGCCCTGTATCTGAACGTAGAAGTCCTTGGAGTTGGGCGACTCCGAAATCTCGCGATAGAAAGCGCCGCCCAGCACTTCGAGGGCCGACGACTTCTGCGCGCCCTGCTCGCCAATCAGCACCGGCATGGTGTCGACCTTGCAGCCGGGATCGTAGGCGCGGGCGACCAGCGACACCGCGAAGTTCTTGCCCACGGCGGCCATGTAGACCTCGGTCTGGCCTACCTCCTCGTCGACCAGACAGCCGAAGCCGCGTTGCACCCATGTACTGAGCCGCTCGACATTGTCCCACTCGGGCAGTCCGTTGACGTGGTCGACAAGCGAGTCGCGGCGGTCGAGGTTGGCAACGTAGCTGATGGCATCGGTCACGATGCCCTTGTTGCAGTGGGAGAGGATGTCGGTGTTGCGGGCGACCAGCCACGTCATAATCTTGAGCACCACGTCGTCGGTGAGCGTGAACGGCGCGACGACGTTGTCGGTCCCGTCGCCGCACCAATCAAGTATGATCTTGTTTCGGAACGAGTCAAACCAGAGGCGGCCCCGTCGATGCTGGAGCAACAGCCCGATGCACACGAGGTACGGCGACTCCGAGTCGACGAGACTGTCGATGCTGGACAGCGGGTCGGTGACAAGCTCCGACTGCCGCCGTCGCTCCGCCGCCTCCCAGATCGTCTTGATCGCGCGCTTGAGGATTTTCAAATCCTCCTTGAGCGGCGTGAGGGCGGCGCGCATCACGGGTGGCGTCGCGGCACTGGGCGTGGCTAGGTTGAGGCACACCGCGTGGAACGACGACCACATGTCCTCGTCCGGTATCAGCATCGCCAGTTCGCGGACGTAGGCGGCGTCGCTGGTGTGTATGACCATGCGGTCGGTGCGTGCGATGTAGCGCATCGCCGCGTCGTTCAATCGCTGCATCAGTTCAGCGGCGGCGGCACCCACGCCACTGATGAAGTCGCCCCCCGGCGTGTCAGTCATTGGTCTTCACCGGGGGCTTGGATGCGTATGCTGCCGAGAGGTCGGCGAGCGAGTCGTAGACGTCGCCCCACAAAGAATCGTATTTACCATCCGGCGTCTCGACGTAAATCTCTCCCGCCGCAATACCAAAATCGGAACCACTGGGGACAATGGGATGCGCTACGCGGCCTTCGATCCGCCAACCCACAACCTTCAACCGATTAAAAACGTACCCTTTGGTCTGCTTGTCGCCCTCCCAGACAGTAATAGGGAGGACCTGCGTGGCATAGTCGTTGGGTCCCGCGGCTATAACTTCACCTGACAAAAACTCAGGAAAAAACGAAGAGTCGTTCGCCTTGTAGACGCTGCCGTCGCGCATGTGGAGACAGTAGTGATCCAGTGGCCATCTCCCCGCCGGGTCCTTCTTGTACATCCGCTTGATGGCAACGACATCACTCAGGTTTACAAGTGGGCCGTCTATCGTGTCTACGAACTGCATTCTTCTCTCCTCTAGCGGCGGTAGCGTTTGGCGGGATTGCGGCGCGGCTGGCGTTTCTTCCACTCGCGCTTCGCCCGCTCTCGTGCAAGCAGACGGTACCAGTGCTGTGCGAGATCGTAGTCGCGCTCGACGTTCTCAATCTTCGAGCGGCACCACGCGACGTAGCTCTCGAAGTCACGCTGGCACTCGGCGCGGTCGTCCACGTTGTGCAGGCAGGAGATCATCGACCCCGCCATCCGCGTGAGCGCCTCGAAGCGGCTGATCTCGGCGTTGCCATGCCCGATGGACATCATGGGCAGTTCGTCGAGCGAGACCTTGCGAGCGAAGCCCAGCGCATTGTCTGTCACGGGCGCAGCACCCTCACGCGGCGGCGGTGCGATGGCGCGCATGCGGACCTCGGACTGTGCGAGGTTGATGGTTGCGGCTGGGTCGCTGTAGGCGATGCTCACCTCCTTGGGGTCGCCCTTGCGATGCACCGAGCCTGCAATGCGGATGATCTGCATCGGCCTCGCGAACGACATGTCGCCACCGAAGCACGCGGCGATGGCGGCACGCAACGCCACCATCCGCTCCACCGTGCGGCCCTCCCCGGTCACCGTCCAGTAGACGTGACGCTTGCTCTGCCCCGTCGCGGTCGTGCCGCCGGAGTTGACGATCATCGTCGGCTGGCCCAACACCTCGGAGGCGTGGAGTACGTTCTCGGCGATGTTGCCGGTATCGAAGTCGGCGGCAAGCGTCGAAAAGCCGACGACGTCGGCGTTCGACGCGCCACCGTGGCGGGACACGAACCCCGGCAGGCAGTAGGCGGCGAGGCCTTGGTCGTCGCAATCCTCCACGAAGTCCTGCACGGCCACGACGACGCGGTCTCGGGACGTGTCGAGCCACCGCAGCATCGGCTGTCCCCTCTGTCCCGCCTCGGGCAATCCCCGGAGCGCGATGAAGTCACCGGGGGCCGGGTCGGCGAACACGATCTCGCAGTAGGTCTTGATGTCGGCGCGGTTGATCACTTGCCCACCCCCGGCCCACGGACGCAGGCAAACCAGCCCTCGGACTGGTGCTGGTCGGCCCACATCGTCGCCCGTCGGGCGGCGGCGCGGCAGTCTTGGCGATCCGGGTAGACGTGGAGGGTGCGACACTCGCCGTCGATGGTCTCGAAGACCGCCCCGGCGAGGCAAAAGACCAACAGATACAGCATTAAATCCCCCTTCCAGTGGATGTTGACCACGGGATGGAGGGCGCATATCCTCTTTCCCGTGTTGCTTGGCAGCTACACAGACTACGCCCCCAGCGAGGGGGACTTCAAGCCCCCGGTCCCTGTGGCCGGGGGTTCTTCTTTGTCGTTTTCCCACATCTTGTGTCCGCCGCTGTCCGCCAGCGTCAGATGTTGTGGTTTAATTTATTTTCAGGAAATCGACAAAATAGATTGGACACCTGTTTCCGACTCGCGTATAAGATCGTTCGAGGCAACGACAACCCGCACCCACCGAGGAGCCAGAAAATGACCGACAAGATCACCATCGAAGTCACCATCGAGCAGCTTGACCTGATCACCTTCGGCCTGCTCAAGGCGCACCAGTATTTTCACGAGAAGTCGGACAAGCTGTTCGACGCCAAGGCCGACTACAAGCGCGTCTCGGCCTACCTCCAGAAGGCCGACGCAGCGAGCGACCTGCGCTACCACCTCGGCTCCGACAAGGTCGAAGTCTAGTCCACCCACTACCACCCACCCCCAACGAGGAGAATCAAAATGACCACCATCAACTACATCCCCGCCGAGCTTGCCGCCGCTGTCGACGAGATCGGCGTCCTGAAGGCCCAGATCGCCCCGCTGGAGGCGAAACTCAAGGCCGCGCAGGCCAAGCTCAAGGCCAGCGGCGATGGCCGCTACGAGGGCCTCCTGTACGACGCCACGGTGTTCACCTCCGAGCGGTCGAGCCTCGACATGGACGCGGTGCGGGAGAAGCTCTCCGTCCAGTTCCTGACCGCCCACACCCGGACCTCCGAGGTCGTGACGGTCAAGGTCACCGCCAAGAAGACGGCGGCGTGAGGTGGCCGCCCCCCTCCCCATCAACTCCCGCGAGGTCGGGTTCCGCCGGATCGGCGTGACCCCGACCGAGTGCCGGTATGCCCGAGCGCGCGCGGGGGGGTGGAACGACGTCGTCAGGGAGGCCGGATTTCGGGCCGCCTACGAAGTCTGGCCCCGCCTGATGCAGTTGGCCTACGAGCGTGGCCGACACCAAGCCACGCTCGCGAAAGCGGCCACGGCGAGGCCCCTGACGCTCTGGCGCAACGACGAGTTGCTCTGGCACCCGCTGGAGCGGGCCGTGGGCCGCCGGGTGGCCTGCGAGATCGAACTGGAGACGCGGGTCGCCCGGACCCATAGAGTCAAAAACCCCCAACGAGGAGTCAGACAATGAGCACCACCCACACCATCCGCACGCTCTGCCCCTTCGGGCTGGACGGCATCGACGTCACGATCACCTATACCTACATCAAGGGTTCGCCCGCGACGCGCAACGAGCCTGCGTGGTCCTCCGAGGTGGAGTGCGTGAAGGCCGAGGCCCACGTCCCGCTCGACCCGTCGCTCCAGAAGCTGCTCGACGACTGGGCGCAGGACTGGGTCGGCGACGAGGGCTTCCCCTCGTGCTGCCAGCAGGCGGGCTACGACGCCGGTGACAGCTATGATTGAGCTTCGCCGCGCCCTCGCGCTGGAGGCCGCGTTCAACGGCCTCCTCGCGCACGAGATCGACTACTTCGGTGATCGCACGTTCGTGTTCCAGCACGCGCATCTCCGGTTCGTGTTGATAGACCAGTTGCTCGAACTGGAGTCGGAGGATGCGTGGCTGGAGGCCAAGCGCCTGATCAAGAGACCCATGTATCCACCCATCGACCGCAACGCGCCGCGAGGAGAGCAAACATGACACCGTTCCAGACCAACGACCCGGAGGAGATCAAGGTGCTGCTCCGTGCCTTGGGTCGGCTCAAGTCGAACCACGAGGCGGGGGTCCGCAAGAACGCCGAGCGCGGCTGGAAGCCGTTCCCCGGCGCGCGTGACCTCAACTCTTGGACCATCGACATCATCGACAACCTGCTCGCGCGGTTGCCGTACCCCGAGTCAGATCAGGAGACGCACACACATGTTTGACCTCAACACCCTAGCCAACATCGTCGTCGTCGGCTTCTTCGTCGGCGTCTTCTTTGTGGCGCTCCCCGCCGCAGTCTGGCTGCTGATCAAATACATCGAGTTCCTCTCGTGGGCGGGTGGGCTATGAGCGATGACCTAGTAGAGCGAGCGGAAGTTCCGCGCCGCCCTACCGTCGAACGGGTGACGGCGCTCGACGAGTCAGAGTGATGATGCCCTCCGCCGACAACATGTCGGCGGCCTCGGTTGCGTTGATCGGCTGTACGAGAAGGTCGCCCTCCTCGTAGGCCTGACGTCCCATGATCATCAATTCAGAACTGCTGATCGTTTTGCGTTCTGGATAAATCAACTGCCAGATCATCGGCACCCCCATAGAGTCAGAAACCTACTTCGACTTCTTCTCGTCGCTCTCCGGTATCACCGGCATCGCCTCGGACAGCCACCCCGGTGCTCGCTCCGCCAGACGCTGCGCCGCCTCGACCAGCAGCACCGCGCTCGCAAGCGTCGCCACCGACGTCACGCGGTCGCGCTTCGCCTCGTCTGACTCCAGCCCCACCACCGCGGCGTCGAGCATCGGCACGACGGTGCAGGCGTCGGAGTCGTTGTCCGTGTAGATGAGGTTGGTGAGGCCCACCGCGATGGACTGCTCGTAGCGCGAGACGCCCTCCGTCTCGGCGGCCTGCGCGATGGCCTGCGCCGCCGAGCGTCGGTCGTTGTCTCCGATGCTGCTGGGGTGGCGCGTGGCAAGATACTCGGCGGTCTTCGAGCAAATGTCTGCAAGCGGCTGGTGCCTGATCGACATGATGTTCATCCGCAGCATCGAGAACACCGAGCGCCAGCGGACGGCGGAGTCAACAATGCCGACGCACGACTCAAACCTGTCGCCGCTCGCCAGCGTGTCGCCGGGGTCGCCCTCGGCGCGGACACGAAACAGCAGCGAGGGCCTGATCAGGCGAGCATCGGGCCAGAGGTCGGAGAGAGTGAGCAGGGGGGAGCAGGTGTTGGGGGATACTTCATCAGGGCGAACGACGCCTTGGTGGTAGACGTAGTGGGATCGCAATGCCATGTCGGCTCCTCGGTTGTTATCCTCTCGGATTCATACGCCTCATTCAGGCAAAAGAAAAGGCCGCGATCCGAAGACCGCGGCCCCGACCCCGGTGGGGGTCTATCCTTTCCAGCGGGAGGAGGCCTCTAGAAAGGAATTGTGTTCTCGGAGTCGGTCGCGCCCGCCGAGCGCGGCGTCTCGTCGTGCTGGGCCGGTGCGGCGCGTGTCGTCCCGGCGACGATGCTCTCGCGGAAGGCCTTCGCCTTCTCGAAGAGGTACTTTCCGTTAGGCAGGCCCAACGTAAAAGTCTCCGGCTCGATTTTCCATCCAGACCACGAGCCTTGGTCGTTCGACTCCGGCACGGTGGTAAGAACGAACACGCGGGCGTAGTACGGCGGGATGAACGGCTGGCCATTGGGGCCGCGCATCTCGGTCGACAGCAGGCCGTTCCAGCGGCGGGACTTTTTGAACTCGGTGCCCTTCAGGCTCAGGACCACCGGCTGGCTGCCGCCCTCGTCGTCCAACAGCAGGCAGTAGTACGTCGCGTAGGGGACGATCTCCGTCCCGGCCTCGGTCGTCTTGGCACCGTAGTCCCCACGCGCCCGGTCGTAGCCGCTGGAGTCAGTGCCCCACTGCTTGACGATGCCGCCTTGGTTGGGCTTCCATTCGGTGTAGGTCGTGTCGAACTTCACCGGGATGACGTGTGCGCTGGGCCGCAGCTTCAGCGACAGCGTGTCGATGATGTCGCCCTCGCGCGCCTCGGCGATGAAGGCCGCGTCGGCGCGCTTGACGTAGGCCGACGTGCTCTGGACGATCTGGAGGTACGGCACCAGCGTGTCGCCCGCCTTGAAGTCAGACGTCGGTGCCTCGCCCGCCATCAAGGCGAGTGCTGCATCGTCGAGGACCGCAGGCATTGCGTTGGTGAACTGCGACACGACCTCGGTCGAGGGCGCGGCGGCTTCGGTCTTCTGCTTACTCATTGCGTGTTCCCTTCTTCGTGAGTTTGACGACAGGCATCACCGTGATGCCCAGCATTTCAGTCGGAGTCGGAAGTCCGTCGGCAAGACGGCCCTTCACCAAAGCGCCCAGCGTGTTGTGTGCGACGGTCTCGTCCATCGACACGCTGGCCGTGTTGTCGCCGCGGAGGCGCTGGTACAGCGCCGTCGCCTCGTCTCGGTGACCTCGGCCCCAAGCCGCGACCACCTCGGTCTTCACGAGG
>Ga0214919_10002756_pt1 | contig 27209 bp, 21 predicted proteins | sample LL1503_MetaG_FD_177994 | JGI IMG/M metagenome (GOLD analysis project Ga0214919, IMG submission 177994) | Freshwater microbial communities from Lake Lanier, Atlanta, Georgia, United States - LL-1503 | ecosystem: Environmental > Aquatic > Freshwater > Lake | place: USA: Georgia | collected...
TACTCTTCTTGTTCCTCTATTTTCCATTTTTCACTTTTTTATCTTTCTTTTCTTCTTATATTCTTCGAAGAAAAGAAACTGTATTTTTTTTACCTTACACCATGAGCTTTAGACTGAATTATCGCGAGCTGTGTAGCCAAAACGGTTCCGTGAAAGATAAGATGATATTTCCACCAATACTCTTTTTTCATGTAATAGGTCGCATTCGAGAGATAAAAAACATATACACCTAAGGTTGGACAAACAAAAAATATATATGGAACACTACGTACATAATAAACTCCATTACACAAGAAAATAACAAACGAGAGTTTCGAATATACTAGATGTACATCTCTTCGAATTCCCGGAACAGGATTCCGCCAGAAATTGGCGGAAATGATGGAAGTTAGACACGCAACGAAAGCCAAGAAATATAAACGGCAAGAATAACTATATATTGCCGGAAACATGAACAGAATAGATGTATGTGTTAAATATCGGCATTTGTTCCACGGTAAAAGGGGAGTATTTTCTTGCATTTCTCTCGGATTGTTTTTGTTAAAAAATAAAAAAAAGGTTTTATATTTTTTATTTTTGCTTTTTCTTACTAATTTAACCAAAGGAGCGACCCCAAGGGAGTCTAATCTCGAGAGAATAATCGTTCCATCATCACAGCTTCGCGATTCTCTAAAGGACAAGAGAATAGTCCGCGGATCATATCATCATCACGGAATCGTACAGTATATTCTTGTTGAATATTATTACGCCCAATACGACCCATCGCTTGTAGTGTTTTCTGGGGTGTCATATTCGTCAAATCTTTTCCAACTATACCATGACAAAACTGATAATTGGTTCCATAAATATAATCCGAAGACGCCAAGATAATAAACAGTCTTTGATCGTGTGCCAATCGTTTCACAATCTCTTCATAGGCTAAACATTCTTGTTTAATTAGAACTCCAATACCAAGAAGAACTAATATCTTGAAGGTACGATCGATTTCCAACATCATGATTTCTCTCACTGTTTCTTCATCCACCGATGGCATGAATGCATTTTCATGGACTGATTTCGTTGGTGTCCATACCTTCTGATGTGGTACCGTATTTGGAATATAGGTCGGATCCATATTCACCATTTGTATTTTCTTGCGTAATTGGTTGATTTTTTCCATCATATTTTCTGTTTCTGGATCCCAGACCCTCTTCTCTCGACCTCCTCCGGAGGAGGAGCTACCTCCTCCTGCGGAGTTTGTTTTATCGGAATTATCTTTCACTTGGAGTTTTTTCTCGACGATCACATCCAATTCTTCGATCTCTTTCAACAACTTGTCATTTTGAAGAATCGTTTGACTTATATTTTGCAACATTCCTTCTGGGATTTTCGACATTTTCATATAAAAGGTGGCAATTCTCTCAATATCTTCGGCCAAGAAAATCGTCGGTCCATCCGTCAAAGTATAAGCATCCGAAGTAGTTAATAAGATCCCTTGTACGGATGCAGGTATTTCTGGTTGTTTTGTTACCGCTGTCACACTATTCGTCGTCACTATCGTAGATCCAAGAAACGACATATCACTATGTGATTTTGTAATGGGAGGTTGTGAAGTCGTTGGCATATATTGCATACTAGTGGTTCGAGATAAAGGCATAGACGAAGTTGAAGACGAAGTTGAAGACGAAGTTGAAGACGATGAAGGACCAGATGTAATATCAAATCTCTTCAAACGGGTTTTTTCTAGGGCTTCAAAACAATTGGTTTTCCCTACATAGGTAGAATCAGAAGACAAAGATTTCGATAAATATTTCAATAATTCTAAATAATAGAGTTTGAGAGAATTCATCGTAATATCGGAAATATCTGCAAAATAACCAGAAATACGAATATAATCTGGTAATCCGCCTGCACCTTCGGTAAATGCAGTCGAATGACAAAACTCAATAAACCGCACAATCTCCGCCAAATCGAAATATCGCAACAACGTTTTATTATTCTCGCAGTATTCCGCACATTCTCTCAACTCCACCAAATCCGAAAACAAGAAATGCGGCAAAACACAATATCCATCTTTATTCAAAATAGGAATGGATTTCTTGCAATCATAACTGGTAATTGTATGGATTTCGGCACCCGGGAAAGTCTCTCGGAAATCCTGAATAGTCACGGAAATCTCGTCTTCTCTCGGCAAGGTCGCGCAAGATAATATAATATTCGGGATTTTATTTTCTTGCCAGTTCTTATGAATCGTTGTATGTAACGGATGTTCCAAATAATCCATCGTAATGGTCGGTTCATCCCAATATGTAACAATTCTCTCAACCGGATTGAATCCCATCATGTAATACATCGCTGGTAAATACGACTGTGCATCACAAATCATGATTTCGACATTAGATCCATTAGCGTTATCCACTTTCCCAATACCACCTGAACGTTTATTGATAGTGTAATCCACCGCCGAGAAATAATGGAGACGAATATCGGATGCAGTTTCACATCCGAATGCAAACGCCACTTTCTTCTCTAAGGAAATCGCCGATTTCGCCAATGCTAAACCGACATGGCGCGCTACACAAACAAATAAAACACGATACTTCTCGGATAATCCGATAGGAGAAAGGGTTTTCCCAGTACCAGTAGGTGCCATATACAAGACCAATTTAGGGGTTTCTTGGCCAAGGCCAAGACCCTGGCTTTGGCCTTTCCCTTTAAAGATCGAAAAGATTTCCTTTTGGTGAGAGAATAAGGTACGATCTTCATATTGCAATAAATATGGATTCTTCTCAATATACGTCGCCGCATTATTACAGATAGAATTTAAATCGGTATATTCTTTCCCCAAAGAAATCACGATATCGCAAAACACGGAAATATGGGGATTTAAATGAAGGAAATTATTTTTTTTCAATTGAATCAGAGTATATAAATATAAAATCGGATCTTCTTCTTTTTTTTTTGAAGACTTTGATGACGCCTTTTTATGCCATAAATAAATGGAACGAATCATATTCTTGCATAAATCCAAGAGAGTGAATTCGAACATTTTCGATTGGTTCTCTACTAAATTCGATTCCACATTCTTAATACGAATCGCATCCACTGATTTGATTTTCTTCAATGCATTTTCTTTCACATTGAAATCCATCAAGGTAGAAAACACCGTTCCATATTTCTCTACGATTTTCATAATCTCCGGTTTCAAGAATTTCTGATACAAGAACAAATGAATTTCTACCGTATTCTCTAATTTCGTGAAAGTCATCATCGTCAATGTATCATTCATACGAATATTCACATGATGAAATCCATCACGAATCAACCCCAAAATGGTTTTTTCTTGAGGGGTTACAGGAGATTCGATCGATTTCCATTCCGCACGGGACAATTTGGTTTGTGTTAAAGTATCCATAGTTCTAAAGTAAGGTTTTAAGTATATATCGTTATATTAATGTCTTAATTTGTATTTGTGTTATATATTCGAATTCTTCTCTACAAGAGAAATCAATTTTTTACTTTTCGTTTTACATTTTACAATGTAAAAAATATTGAAAGAAAATAAAGAAGTAAAGTATATAACAGAATGTTTATACCAATTTTAGACTTGGATGATTTAGAAGAAGAAAACCCGATGAATTGCAAGAAAACGGATTGTGGATGTTCTCGCTCAGACCCCTCGTTGGGGTTGCTGCTTTGCTTAGACCCTTCATCGGGATATGGTAAAAAAAATGGCGCATGTATTTGTACAGATTGTAAATGTCATTTACGAAAAAGACCCAGTGTGTTTATGGATCCAATCTTCTTATATGGTGTGATTAGTGTATCTATGATTGCGATTATGTACCTGGTACAAAAGTAAAATATATTTTTTCTTGCAAAAAGTAAAATATATTTTTTTCTTGCATTCTCCAAGAAAAAAATACAAAGCAAAAAGAAAAGAAATAGGAATGCAGATCTTACAACATTGGCTGTATCCTCACAAGAATAATCGGAATCGAATTACCAGTGAAGATATACAATACGTCCTTCAACATCCAAACGAATTTCATCTGATTCATACACTTACACATGAATACCAAGATATTGTCATTCCAACAACCATTCCGGTTTTTTCCGAAGAATCGGTCATTAATGAAATGATTACACATATCGACGTACCAGATAAACCGATTATTATTTATGGGAAAAACAATCACGATGAAACGATAGAAACGAAATACCAACAACTCAAATCTCTCGGAATTGAAGAGATATATATTTATTCTGGTGGAATGTTCGAATGGTTATTATTGAATGATATCTATGGATCAACCGAATTCCCGATTCAATCTTCGACTAAAAAACTACCGGATATTTGGAAATATCGTCCTGCTAGAATATTACCTACCAGGTAATAAAACCTAGAATATTACCTACCAGGTAATAAAACCTAGAATATTACCTACCAGGTAATAAAACCTAGAATATTACCTACCATGTAAAACGAAATTTATACACCATAATCTAACATCCCTCCCTGAATATCGGAAAAAGAAGCCCGTTGTTTTCCCATTCTTGGATATTGATAAAATAAATACCAATTCCCTTTTGGTTGTAATGATTTCCAATATTGATCTACACAAAAAGAACCCTCGGTTTTTCCAGTATCCGCATATGCTTTTTCTAGTAATTTAGCGCCTTCTTTGAAATTTTCAAATAAAACCGGGGCATACGATTTAGATACCATAAAACCGGAAGTGGTTTGAGCATTATTTACTTTTTGTAGAAATTCGTGTTCGGTTGGTTTGGTGTCAATGACATTTGCAGATAACATACATACATCATAGGGTATTTCAGTTTCGAAAAAACGATTAAAAAACGAATTCACCGTATCTAATTCTTGCATAAAGACAAAATCGTCCTCCAATACAATACAATTGTTATAATTCGATTCATTGAATTGTTTCATTATTTCGGTATGACTCAAACTACATCCTAAATCACCTTTTCCTGGTTTATTTACGGCAGAAAATCGTACAATTTTATTTTCTGGTACGCCTTTTTTTTTCAATTCTCCTAGCAATTCGTTTTTACGATCTTCTCGATGATCTAGATTGATATAATAAAACACATCTACATATTCGTGCCATTGTTTTTGATTTTCCATGTGTTCATTTGTATCCTTCTTGTAAAAACAACAAATACCTAAAATAATGAAAAAAACGGCACAATATAAAATCGCCAATTTGTCTTTCATTTATATTTTCCTTATTTTTTATTTATTGCCGTTTTTTCTTCGATTTGATTTTAATTACGCAGATTCTCTTTCCAAGATCCTTTGTAACTATGACGAGCATATTTGCCGAAATATTGACGCAAAGGGTATTCTAAGATAGTAATATTTTCTTTTTTGTTATAAGCGATATATTTATTGGTTACATAATCCGGCCCAGTGGTTTGGTATATATAAAATTCATGGTTTTCATATTTGTTTGATTTAAATACGGTAATATACTCATCGATATTATCATGAATACCGTCGATTAATAATTTAATAAATTCATGCCGTGGTCTAGCAGCGAAAGCATATTGGCCTAATAAAAAGTTCATGTTTTTCTCGCAATAGGGTTTATATCTAGGCGCAGGACACATGTTGGCATCGATAAAATTATCGATCGGAAATACACATTCTAAGTTTAATAATTCATCTAGTGGTTCTACTGCGGTAATATCCAAATCAAAATAAAATCCTCCATAATGATACATTGCAATATAACGGAAAAAATCGACTTTTTGAATATTAACCGGTAGTTTTTGATATGTTTTGTAATAATTTGGATATTCTTTTTTTAAAAAGTCTTCTATTTTATCGCGATTAAAAAACATGTGATTAAAAGACGGATTCATATCGATAACCGATTTTACAAAACCTTTATACGATAATGGATATTCTATATTTTTATCTAATTTATTATCAAAATCAATCCAAACCTGAATAATATTCTTAGGAATAGCATTATCGTTAGGAGGTGTAGTCATATCGGTATTGTTCCCATTACTCAAGCGAAAATTCTCGTAATGCAATTGTAATACTCTAGTTTTTATATAATATAAAATAAAACTTACCACCAAAATAATACAAATAAATAACAATAATCGATTCCAATCTGTTTTTTGTTTCATGTAATTCGTATATAGTAAAAACACTTTTTATTATTTACTAAATAATATATTCTTCCTCTATACCTTACATAATTCGAAAAATATTTTTGTAAAAATAACCTATTATATCTCGAATAATTTTTTTACAAAAATGGAAACAGTATAAAAATATCCCTACTATATTATTTAGCCGATTTAGCCATATGTCATCTTTGAAAACCAGTTTCCTAGACGAAATGAATTCCACTGATGTCGCGTTAAATAAGTCTTCTTTTTTCACAACCATTGGGAATACGAAAAAAGAAGAACTAGAGGATCCTTTATTGAAAGAATCCACTGATCGTTATGTCATGTTTCCGATACAAGATGACATGATATGGAGAATGTACAAGAAACAAATCGATTGTTTCTGGAGAGCAGAAGAAGTCGATCTATCAAAAGATTTGAAAGACTGGGAGAAACTGAATGCCGATGAGAAACATTTCATTTCGATGGTCTTGGCTTTTTTCGCGGCGAGTGATGGGATTGTCTTGGAGAATTTGGCGGTTCGTTTCATGTCCGATGTCCAGCTTTCCGAAGCCCGTGCTTTTTACGGTTTCCAAATTGCAATGGAAAATATCCATTCCGAAATGTACAGTATTTTGATCGATTCTTTTATTCAAGATTCCATTCATCGAAATCAACTTTTCCAAGCGATTCACGAATTTCCATGTATTGCTAAAAAAGCGGATTGGGCCAAGAAATGGATAGGAGATAAACGCAGTTCGTTTGCATCCAGACTGGTCGCTTTCGCATGCGTCGAAGGTATTTTCTTTAGTAGTTCTTTCGCATCGATTTATTGGATTAAAAAACGCGGATTACTACCTGGTTTGACATTCTCGAATGAATTGATTTCAAGAGATGAAGCATTACATACCGAATTCGCCATTTTGCTTTACAATAAATTAATGAAACGTCTCTCCAAGAAACGCATTTACGAAATCGTTCAAGAAGCCGTTGAAATTGAAAAAGAATTCATTACAGAAGCGCTGCCTTGCCGTTTGATTGGTATGAATGCAACACTCATGACTCAATATATTGAATTTGTTGCCGATCGTTTGTGTCTGCAATTAGGATACGATAAAATCTATAAAGCTTCGAATCCATTCGATTTCATGGAACTCATTAGTATTGATACTAAAGTCAATTTCTTCGAGAGAACGAATTCAGCCTATGCCTTGGCGAATAAAACCGTGACCGAAGACACCTTTGATTTCAGTTTCGATTTCTAGATCTATCGAATCTTTAATAATAAATAATAATCCTTATCGAATCATTATTATTTATTTTCTTGCCTTTATTTTTTGCATTTCTTAACCGTAGATTTCACTTTATTGGCTTTCTTTCCACCCTTTTTCGTATTTATCTTTCTGCGTCTTCTGCCTCCACTCTGTGCTGGGCCTCCTTCTGTGGCTGGGGCCCCTTCTGCTTGTACTACTGGTGCCGCTGCATTTGCCTTTTTCGCAGCTCTTGCCGCATCTTTGGTAGCTTTACATGTTTTCACACAATTATCATACTCTTTGTCGATTTCGTCTTTTCCCATAATAAACCCAAAAGCATCTTCGAAAAAACCCATTTGAATTGATATATATAATACAAATATAATATATTATCTTACACCATTAGATACTACCATTAACGGATTGGATTATAATATAAGAATAGAATAGAATCTAATCTCTCTAAATAATAATAATAATAATAATAATCATATTGTATGAATTCTTCTAATCTTCCCACCTCCCCCTCTTACAATTTTATGAACGATGATATTGATAATGATATTGAAATACAATTAGTATCGATGGAAACCAACGAAACTTTTGTCATAAAAAAACAACCTTCCTCTGGTTCTCTAGAGGAATCTCTACATGATAAATTATTTTATTTACATCAAGAAGAAACCCCATTAGAATATCCAACCTTTTATGATTCATTATCGAATAGTCCATTAAGTCTTTCTAGTAATACTTCCATAATTGATCATGATCAAGACAAAGAACAAATAGATGCGGGGAACTCCATTACGAGCGATTTTCACAAGACCCGAATTACGTATAAAAAACTCACCTTCGAAGAAATCGAACATTCTATCCAGAAAAACTACAAGAATGAAAAATTAGCATCCAAATTGGATATTCTTCTTACCTTCGTGAAAGGACAAAAACATTTATATACACAATCCTATCATATTACCAAACAGAAAATCAATGCTCTCGTATTTCCTTCTCTCTTACTATCGGGATCTATGATGGTCATTTCTCCCATTATTCAACCAATCTACTGGAGTGGTTATTTCTTGTCGGGATTAAATGTACTTTTGACCATTTTCACTTCGGTACTCAATTTTTGGGATTTGCAAAATAAATTAAATCAATACAATACTTATGCTAATCATTTCGATAGATTAGAAACGTCGTTAATCATGACACGAAATAATATTTTTCTTATGGATAATGTTACGGATAAAAACGAGAGAATTCTGAAGAAAATACAAGAAACCGAAACGCGAATGATGGAAATGAAAGAAGAAAATGCGATTCTGATTCCTCCGGAAATCCAATTACAAGCACCCATTATCTCTCATTTAGATATTTTTTCGTTTATTCAGCAAATGGAAAATCAAATGAAATCATTATTGGTTTCTTACAAAGATGTCAAGAATGAAATCCGATATATCATGTACAAATGGAAAACGAGAGATTATTCCGAATTACAAGTCATCGTACCTTCTACCACTGAAAAAACGTCGTTTGTTTTTGATCATTTAGAACCGGAAGTCGATATCGATATAGATGGGAATTCTCTTGCATATACCGACCATCATACTTATTACCGAACTTTTATGAATATGGATACAGCAGATACGAGAGATCCTTCTACCAGAAAAGAACACGAGAGAAATCGATTACATGTCTTGTTGAATAAAAAAGATGCGATCAAACAACGGATTTTAGACCAATATAAAAAATACGCGATGATTGACCGCGTATTTTCGGAAGAAATTCAACATGCCGAAACTGTTTCGTATTTTTTTTCTTGGGGATTTTGTCGAAGAGAACGAAAAGTAGAACCGATCTTGAGAGAATTCATGGCGAATTATGGTGCTTAATGGCGGAGAGAATTGGGTATTTCGTTTTTTGTTCTTGTTCTGTTTCTTGTTCTGTAAGAACAAAACTGAACAAAACAAAGGACGAAGATCCTGTTCGAAATGCCGAAACCTGGATTGGATTTATTTAATTTTATTTTTTATAGTACGTCTTCTTTTTTTCGTGTTTCTTTTCTTAATATTTTTCTTTTTTTTGGTTTGTTTCTTTTTACCACCATTAGCAAAAATAGCTGGTCTTTTAAAACGTGACATATCGTCGCTTGATACCATCGGTACTTGTCGATAATCAACTGGAGGATCCATTTTTCTTTTTTTATTTACATTTGTTTTGTTTTTATTATTTTCAATCAATTGATCCATTATTTTTTTTACATTTATTTTTCTAGCGTGTTTAAACATTATTCTGTTCAATTCTTTGGTTCTATCGGTATAATGCCAATTCTCTGAAAAATAAATATATTCACCTAATTCATTCCCCTTTAATAAAATGTCATCTTCCTGCTTTGTATTATTATATTCTATAATACCAGGTAAAATAGTATCTATATTTGTGTCATTCTTCAATAAGGATACATAATGATCATATACCATTGCAAACCGAATTTTATCTTCATCGTTATTTATTTGTTTTGAAAACTTTGTTTCATAAATAAAACACAAGAATAAACATTCATAATATCCAAAGGATTGGTCCTTATTAAATATTTCATTTGTTATAGTATAACTAGATTCATTTATTTCAGATGAAAACTCAAAAACACCACCTACTTGAGTTTGATTTTGTTCTAGATCTTTTATAATTTTTGGTACAGTTACACCTACTTTAAGTGCGATAATATCTAATAAACTACCTGGATGTAACATATAATTTCGAACACTAATTTGTGTGATCCATTGTTCGCATTTATGCTCATCCATTTTTTTGCAATATTCATTATACCATCTGTTTATTATACTATCATCTAGCCAATATTCAAAAATATCAATATGGTTTGACGGATTGTTATAGATATCATCTAGTTTTGTTATTTTGTTTTTGATTTTTTCAATTTCTGATTCAAAAGCAGTTATAATTTCAATATAACCATTTTCTTTATCTTTTGTTACATTATAATCTCCTGTAGTTAATCTTAATGTACGATTTTCAAGAATACGATAATATGCAAATGGACTAATATTCGATTTTCCTTCGTTTGGTCCAAATGTATTTTTTATTGTTTCTAATCCTTTCAGAATTGTTTCATTGTGTTGTTTTAATCTACTATAATATGCGGTGCTCATATTATGAAATTTCAGGGCATAATCCACCTCACCTGCTATAAAATGTTTTAAGGTACAACGACCAGATTCCACTCCTTCTCGGGCACCAGTATAAATACAAGATAAATGTAATATTGCACAAAATAAATACACTACACTATCTGTGGTAATCATTAGTGAATCTTGACGGGATTCTTGTTGGCCTGGGGTAAGACAAATATATGCCAAATATAGCCAAATTTGCGCAACATCTCCTAATTCTTTCGTTACTAATAATTTTTTTGCCTCTGTACAATCCAAACTATTGATATTCATTATATTTATTTTTATGTTTTTTTGTTCATTTCCAGTTCGATAAGGTTCAAAAATACCTCTTTCGGAAGGTGTAATAATATCTTTTAAACTATCATCTTTTCCATATTTTATTGTTACTTCATAATTTCCTTCTAGTTGATTTGTAGTACTACATTCCCATGTCGTTCCTATAGGAAATCCTAATCTCTCACAAAAAGAATTATCAAATTTTATTTTTGTTTGTGGAAACCATTCGCTTGGTTCTCCTTTATCACCAGAATCCAATATACCTGCTGGTGTTCCAATTTTAACAAAATTTGGATTTATACAAATCTCTTCCGGTTTAAAACCACTTTCCCTGAATATTTTTGTTGCATTTGAAATCTTAATATTACTACCAACTGTACTTGTTTTTAATACATTAGATAATATAGTCTGTTCTGATAATACAGTGTGTTCTTTTTTAAATACATTTGGTAATACTTTCTCATCATTCGGTTCTAAAATAGTTTCTCTTACATATTTTTCTAATCCCTTTAATACACCTTTATAATCGGGTAGTACAGTATAACCTAAAAAACAATCATTAAAAATTTTGTTTAATATATCACTCTTTATTGGTGGTTTTGGTACATATGCGTCTTTTTGAATATCTGCAATAAAACGATTCTGTAATTGATCTATACTAATTAAATTAATATTCGTTTCAACTGTAGCACCATTGCATGTTATTCCATTTTGTTCATTATAAGAAAAAGTATTCATTTATTTCTTTACATTATCCCTATTTTTTATTCTTATGAATCTTACTATAAGAATAAAATCTAAACCCGACTATATTGATCTGGTGTCTGAATCAACATTCGGTCTAAAAATGGCATATATATCTCTAAACCGTATAACAAAAACGTCTCTGTCCATGCTCGAACTTTCTCCAAGAAATACACATTCTTCCACCATTTACGACGTTCAAACATATTCATTTCTAGATATTCGTACGTAAATGCTTCTCCCATAAAAATCACTTTCAGTTCGGGATATTTTTCGACAATATGTTTCGCTACAATCGCTGGAATGAAATGCGCACGAATAATCCCAGGATCATTACTATGGATTTTCGATTTGATTTCTTGCAAGACCGTCGGATATTTCGTTTCTAAATACACCATGGCATTGGATTCTGTATTCTCGGTTTCAGATTCGGAATCCAATTTCGAGAGATCATCGACAGACGGAAATAAATGCATTCGGATTTCGACCACCGATATATTCATAAATGCATCGAGAGAATGTAATTTGGTCTTGCTATTAGGTAAGCCATTATGCAATACATTGGTAAATGTTCCGCCAAACGATAATTTCAAAATCCCAATCGATTCACGATTCTTCGATCGATAGGTAATCCATTCCACACGTTTTTGAACAGCAATCCGTATTTGTTCTTCTAGTCTATTCTGATAATTAGGCGGAGAAAATCCATATTTTTTCCAACCATAAGTACTTTGAAATGGTAATTGATAGATTATTCTTGTAGTACCGTCCATTTTCCAATTCGCAGATACTTTATAACTATGAGTAAAAACCTGATAAGTACCATTTGGAACACATTCTATCGATGCATCTTCGAAATCCATATTTTCACTAGAAAAACCGTAAATATTTGAATACGGTTTCGCATTATGATAACATGGTATTTCAATGTATAATGGCGACGATTTCATTTCCGCGATCGACGTATTTTCCACGAATTCCGATACATGATTCTGAGGAACAAACGACACTTTCTTGTAAGATACATCCGGATATTCCATTTTATATAACGGAAACATCCCAAAGGCATCTTTTGCAACATATATACGAGCCTCTTCTCCGAAAATATTATAATCCATCAAAACGAAAGCATAATCACCATCTAAATAGTCCAATGTCGTTTCGAAACCGTGTATTTTATACAATTCCGCTATGATTTCCAGCGTACTCGTATTTGTACTCGTTTTCCCAATCATTTCCCATAACGAATATTCATTGTATATTCTTGCATTTCCTATCACTGTAATCGATTCCGTTTTCCATATAGTTTCTTTCGGTACGATATTTGGGGATCTTTCATACCATATATTTTTTCCGATCTGTTGATATTTTGTATTCTGGGTTACCGATAATGGAGAAGACGAAAGTTGTATGTTTAGCCATACTTTCCAATCTGGCATTTTTTTTGGATTAATAATATTCGTATGTTTATTATATATTTTTTCTGATAAAGATATAACGATAGAATGTTTAATTTCAGTACTGATTCCTTGAATGATTATCTTTATTCTGTTCCAACTGCTCCTACCACTATTGTTTTAGAAAAAGTAAAGGATGACTATTCTTCTTTTGATTTTGTTGTACCAACGATTCCGACTAAAAAACAATTATATTCTATTCAACACGATTCCTTTATTGAAGAGAATGAATATGATGCTGCTGAGCCAGAACCATTTATCGAAGAGAATCCATCCGAGTTTGATTTACCTTCTATGCAATATTCGGATTATACAAAAAAACACCCTAAAATAGAGTCATCGAAACTACCATTTGTAACCAATATATATGTTGCATCTCTTACCGTAGTTGGATTATTTTTACTTTTCAGATTGATTCAAAAATAAATAGAGGGATTATAAGCGAAGCAACAAAGCCCATGAAGGGGTCCAACCCACCATTATTTTTATTTTTACTACAAAAATAAAAATGAATATGAATTCATCGTGATCTATTTCTTTTTACTTGGACCCGGTTTTCTCCAACCACCTTTCATCGTTTTTCTAAAGTTACTTGAACGTTTTTTATATTTTCTAGTATCTGTTCTCAAAAAGGAAAAAATAGAGAACGGATTATATTTATCGCATTTTTTACAAGAATACATTTTCGGCACTTATATTTCACCTATATATTAAGACATATATTCGTTTCTTCCATTATATTCCATTCTATTAGAACTTGAATCTCTTGTAAAGTTCCAAAGCGACTAAACCTCCTCCAATTTGTGCTAAACAATATGGAATCAAATCATTCGTACTAATTTTTCCAAAAGATGCCATGACAACTGAAACGGCAGGATTCATATGACCTCCAGAAATACTACTTGTCAAGAGAATGACCAATGCCAGAGCAGCACCAATTGCCAAAGGATTTCCGGTGGCTAAAATCACATAAATAAAAAACATAGTTCCAAAGAATTCGGCTAAATACTTTTCGAACATTTTCAATCGATGTTTGTCTATACTGATACCATGGATTTTTTTATACCAACTAAGGTTCCTTAAAACGCCATTTCAATACATCCAGAAATTGCCCCTTTTTTTTCAGATTCTTTTCTTGTTTTCGGTTTCATTTTATAATAGAAACCATCTTTCAATACCGTTTTTCTACCCTTGAACAATTCTTTTTTCAGATTTTTATAAGAAGTTAATAATTCCGGCATCGATTTGTATTTTTTCTGTAATTCGGGAGATAAATCGTCTCTCGTTTCGAAAATAGTTCCTTTACATTCTGGATTGCAAAATTTTTGAGCACAATCTTTCATATTAAGTTTTATCCTTTTTTGTATTTCTTTTTTGTCTTTTAATTTCTGTCGAATTTCTTTCACCATTTGATCAAACTTTCGTTTTCTCTCGACCAGTTCTTTTTCTTCTTCCACCGATTTGTTTTTCTTTTTCGCTAAAGTATCTAATCTTTTTTTGACCATTTTTAACGTAGTTTCTCCTAATGCATTCCCGATTTTAATGATATTTTTAGCATATTCTGTACAATACGTTTCTTGACAATTTTTCCTTGTTTTATTCAGATCTTTATCTTTTATTTTCGAATCTTTTTTTCTAGTGAGAGAAGACGGCATATTATACATTACATCAAGATAACATGCAAAATCAAATCCGATTTTTGAGAGACGTCGCAAATATTGTTCGAAATACGAGGAATTCCTTGTTTTCTCCACCGCAAGACCTGTTCCCCTTCTGCAAGAATAAATATATTTTCTGGTAAAAAACATACCCATTTTGTTTCACTGAAGGAGACCACGACTTCTTTTTTCAATTGTGCGCATTCCCATAATGCCAGCATCGAAAATACCATTTGTAAATGTACGTTGTTTTCATCATCAATCCAGGTTTCTTGCAATTCGACTATCGGGAGCTGCCACGTTTTTTTCCGCAATGAAGAGAAATCCGGAATACATCGAACCATGAATTCTTTTCTTGTGCCTTCGACCTCTAATTCAGAGTCTTCAAATATCATTTCTTGGTGCCATAATGGTACATAATAGGTCTCTTCGTTTCTCACCAATTTATATACCATATGTGCAAACACATCTTCGATTCTCGGGGTCATCTCGATAATTTCAATCGATCCAATTCCCATTTTCTTCTCTCGCATCTTCTCCATCTCTTCATAAAATTCAGGAGACAACAAGAAAACATGACGATATTTCGTTAAAATCGTATAAACCGTCTGGAATTTCGCACCTTCCGTTTTCTCCAGGATTTGTATCGCCTGTTTTTCACAGACCGAAAGCATTTTCTCCACCATTTCTTTCATAAGTCCATTCATTCTCTCCGAATACGTGGTTTGTAGAGAACCCATGAAATATTTCAAAATCGCATGATATGAAGATGTATTTTCTTGCAAATCTTGATCGTAATCTAAATCTTCGTTTGATTCCAGAATATCCTCCTCTGTGACGGAAAAAGAAGACAAATAATCATATGCCGCATGGATCTCTTGAAACTTCGCAACCGCATCTTCATCACGATTCTTATCTGGATGGTACATCAATGCATACATCCGATACTGTTGTTTTAGTTCTTTCTGAGTAAAAACCATATTCGGTATTCCAAGTAATTCTCTTGCTTCTTTTAATTTCATACTTCTAAATTCAACTAGAATAATGTATCTTGTTTAACATACATAAGATAATACTCTCTAAATGGTAAATGGATCGATAATTATTATTGTAATATTTGAAAAAGACGAAAATATCATCCAATAATTCTGTAATATGTTCCTTCTTTTCAAAACGCCGTTGATTAATTAAAGAAGTGAAAATATACCAAACACATTCCGCTATATCCACATTATATATCAATAATTCATATAAATTATTACGTAAATCCGTTATTTTCAATGTTTCTGGATGTAAAATCTGCTCCAATATTACATCATTAATCATATTAAATACATCGACTGGTATTTCTTGTGCTGATTTCAACCAAGAAAACGAATGTATTTCTTTTGCATTGGTAATTGAAGTAGAATCCAATTCTTCTAAAATATCCGCCGTTTTGTTTTTCGGAAAAACCGCGGAACGTGTAGTCTTGTCATAAAACATATTTACACTATTCGAGAATTCCGAAATAGTATTATCCGTACGTTTTATATCGAAATTACGCGGATATACACGATTCACCTCCATGAAACAAGAAAACGGTTTCGTTTGCTGTTTTGCCATCGTGATATAATTTTCTTTCGATGGACGTTTGATAGAAATTATTTTACAAGCATTCATAATATTATCTGGAATAAATCCAATGTGTTCGGTTATTAAAATGAACTTGATTTGAATATGAAATGGGTGTAACGGATGGCGCATATAACTGTAAAATATATCCAATAATTCGTTGTGTATTGCATGGAAATTTTTACACACAATAATCCCGACTTTATCCGTTTTATCTAGCGAATGAAACGATACCGAAATAATATCGATGATTTGGAAAAATAAATCGTGCCATAATAATTTCGAATTGCAGCCTAATGTGGCCATGTCTATTTCATAATGAATATCACTAATGCGATAAATATATTCTTGTTTTTTTTCGGTCTTTTTTATTGGAATGACATCGAGCGTCTTTTTCTTGGTACTGTTATTGTTTTCTTTTTCTTTGTCTTTCACTTTTTCTTTGATAGAAGAAAGAGACGACATATTCGTTTTAGATGTTGTTTTCGTTTTCTTTTCTTGTTTTTCATATGTAACCGATATTTTCTTGTCATATTTCAATTTACTTGGACTGTATGGTTGTAAAATCGATAATACTTGTGTATATTTACCAACACCAGAGGCACCATAAACAATCAAATTGTGGAATTCCGATATATTCTTTGGGAATTTCGATTTAATATCTGTCAATTCGGGATGTATATTATAATTTTCATAAGAAGAAAGATACTCTTCATAATTCGTTTCATAATATTTCATAGAGGTTATCTTATTGATTTTTATTATTTTATACAAATAAACAATAAGAATGGTTATAACGCATTCTGATTTTGTATTTATTTGTTTTTATGAATATCTTTCTCCATCACTATATACTATAGGTAAGTCGTACAAATAATATCAAGATAGCTTGGTATTATTTTATATACATCGTTTTTTAGTGATAAAATATATACTTACTATTATCGCAATCAGACCTAGTTTCGTATTATATGGAGGATTCGGAGGTTTGGGAATATAATACATTCTCGATTTTCTTTTACTATATTGTTGTTTTATTTTTGTATTGTTTTATACCTTCGATGGTGTAAATATAATAAAAGACGCGATTGATTATCCATCCGCCATTTTTCCGATGACTTTCTGTGATTTATCCGCTAATACGATTTGGGTAATCGATAGTGCCAATATAGTAATCGGGGCAAGAACGAATAACACCATTTTCACAGGTACTATGGCCATATCTAAAAACATGGTTATTATATTAAAATAAGACGAAAAGGCAAAACTCCATCCGATTATCATACTAATGATGAAAATAATGATAAATTTGATTATCTTGCCATTTCCTCCATCTTCTAACCAATTTTGTTCAATACCTGCACCCATAATTCCAAACCATAAACCTAAAAATGGAAAAATAATGAATAATAACATCACGAAACTATACGAATACGGTTTTTCTCCACTAAATGGGAGATTTCTTAGAATAGATCCAATAATACCTTCATTCGACACATTCTCCCAACCTTGTTTTAAATAACGTAATAATGGTCGATTAATCAATCGACTGAAGAATTCGAAAATCATAAACCAAACCGGCGTACCTAAAACTGCAAATAAAAACCCAATAATCACCATTAACAATTTATTGGTGGTAGGATTATTCCGACCAGTTCCCCCAGGAGAAGAAATACCAGAAAGAAATGGAATGATAAATAAACTGATCCATGCTAAATATGCAAAAATACTAGTAGAGGATGGATTTTCTAGTAATACAAACGATACCACCGATTTTAAATTGAAAATCATCGCAATAAATGGAATGATAATAAAAATCATCAAACCGAAGAAAAACGACACTAATAATTGGAAATTTACCTCACCTATATCGTCGTTATAAATATCCGGAAAATTCACTACATCGAATTTCGTACTGAGTACGTATCCCTTAACACCCTCTGAATTCAAATACGGATCATTAATCTCTTGATAATTAGGAAATATTCTCACAAAAAAAGAAAACATGAAAAAACAAAATCCCACACAAAACAAAAAGATGAATTTGATAAATGGATCGATCGGTATCATATTCACTATTTTTTGCCAAAATCCTCCAAGTTGTTCTAATTTCTTCGGTATCAAGTTAAGCCACCAATGTATATTACTACCTAAAGTCGATCTGGATGGCAATCCTTTGTCGATTTCATAATCTACTTGATCCACGAAATAATTCGCAATACTACCAATAATTAATACCGCAGTGGTTGTGTATAATATTTTATTAATTTTATTGTTTTTTTGTATTTCATCTGCAACATGATAAGACGTTTGGTTTTTATTATTGTTGGAAGTATTCTTACTACTACTATTGAAATATGAACTTAACCTATAATTAAAGGATACTATTTCAGCAATAGTACCCGATATATTATTCACTATTTTTTCATATATGGTATTATTTGGAGGATTATCGTCCTCCAAATCACCGTTTTTATTTACATTTTTGTCTTTCTCGTATTTTTCTATACGTTCTTGGATGATACTATTAGTAATAATAGTCATCAATAAAGCGGTAAATTCAAAAATAATTCCAATCGAAATACATCCCAATAAATAACCAGTGTAAGAATTTATCGGATATTTCATTACATCCCAAAACCATGTAAATGGGAATAATATATTTATCATAAAAGAAAATATCCAAGCTAAGTATTCCGTATTCTTTTGAAATAGAAATATGAAACTAACCACATACAACATAATTCCCGTTAAATATACGAATAACTGTAAATCTAGATGACCATAAGTATCGATTTCTTTTGTATTTTTTAAATCAGCATTTGTAACTTTACCTAAGTTAGTATAAGATGGTTTCTTAGGATCCATAGGACTACTCGACTATTTATATATTACAGATATTACATATATTCAGAAAATAAGAATAGAATCAAAGTATTCCATATGTTTTGTGAATCCAATCTAAAAGTTCCGTTTTCTCACATGTTTGCCAATCTCCTGGAAATAATTTGATATTATAAAAAGGTTTCGTATTTTTTCCTTTTTCTTTGGAAACCGAATAAATATATACCCCGAATCTACCCTTTCGTATTTCTATTGTTTCCGAAACGACCCTCAATATATTATTAGAGAAGGATACCTTTTCTTCTTTTTTTGATTTGGACTGCAATAAAGGAATAATATCTTCTAGTGTTATATCCCATAAGGTTTTGTCTTTTATAGTACATTTCACCGTTTCTTCTCCCCAAAGAATATACGCACCGAACTTTCCATTTTTTAATCGAATTTCCTTTTCTTGATACACTCCCAGTAATTCTCTCGGTATTTCGAGTAATTCTTCTAAAGTATATTCTTTTCTTTTCAACTTTTCTAAATCGAGGTCGATATTTCTTACTCGTTGGAGACCAGTTTCTTCCTCTTTTTTCGATTTCTCCCGAATAAAAACCCCCTTTTTACTGAAAAACAATTCATAGATATCATCGATTTCATATTTTTCTTGCATTTCCTTTTTCCATTCTTTCGTTTGGTTTTTCAACATTATATCTACTTCATTGCAAATTTCAAAAGTATTATATTCTAAAGAAGATTCCATCAATTTATCTAATTTCTGTTCCATCTCTTTCGTATAATCGTAAGAAAATAGATTTTCAAACGTTGGTAATAATGTTTCAATCACCCTTTTTCCCAACGGTTGCAATACCAATTTGTTTTTTTCTTGTCCGAATCTTTTTTCTTCTAATATTCGAGAGATTTCTCCTTCTTTTATCTGTAAGAGAAAATGATGCCCTGAAACTAGAAATCCATCAATGTCTTGTTTTTTTACATATTCTCTGTCTTGAATCGTTTCCACTAATAATGCATAAGTAGATGGACGACCAATACCATGTTCTTCTAGTGTTTGAATAAGAGACGATTCTGTATAATATCGCGATTTTTCTTTCTTTTGTAATTGAAATCGGGCTTCTATTCTAATACATGTAATTGGATTTTTCATAGATTGCAAGAATAAATACAATCCATTCATTTGGATTTGTTTTTCTTGGAAAGTTGGTGGTATTTTTTTCTTTTTTTCTTTTTCCTCTTCTTCTTCTTCTTCTCCGAGTTCGGATCCACTAGAAAAATGCGTAAATCCTTCTACTATAGGAATTTCGATAGAAGTACGGTATTGTTTTTCTTGGGCAGCCGAGAAAAAAACATCGACATTTTTATATTCATATGCACACATACAACTCTGAATACTGCGTTTCCAAATGGCCTCATAAATATCTGAGATTCGTTTCTTGTCTTTATCTCCGGATAAGAGAGACGTATCGATTTTACAAACACGAATATCCGTCACACGAATCGCTTCATGTGGATTATGTCCAGTTTCATCCAATAACACATTATAATCTGGTCTTATTTCTAATGGTGAGAGATAATTACGGATTTGTTCTAAAAAAACATCCGAATATTTCGAACTCTCAGTACGCATATACGTAATATATCCATGTTGGTATAAAATTTGGCAATATTCCATGGTCTTTTTAGGAGACATATTCCATCGATTGTTCGTGTATTGCAAGAAACGCGATGTATTAAATGGTACCGGAGGAGCCGTAGATCGTTTCGTCGGATTTCCTAATCGCATTTCGTGTGTAAAGGTTTTCGAGAGATCCAAGAATTTTTCGACTTCCGATTCCGATTCAAGAGATTCAGTTAGAACGGCTTCGAGAGGAAAAGGAAAAGAACCGGCGGATGCAATCTGTGAGAAAAAGGATCCGATGACACGATATTCTAGTTTGTCTATCGACGTATTACATTCGCCCACTTTATTCTGTTTATCATACACAAACCGCAAAGCGGGAGTTTGGCAACGACCCGCTGAAAGAGGTTCTCCATTTCCTACAGATAAACGTTTGGTAAGTAACGGCGAAATCTCGAAACCGACCATTTGATCCAACATTTGTCTAGCATGTTGTGCCAATATAATCGGCATTCGAATAGAAGTTGTATTTCTTGCAGCATCTTGAATCACTTTCTCCGTAATTTCATGAAAAAGCATTCTGCGAACACGATCCACCGGTAATCCAAATGTCTCACAAATATGCCATCCAATTGCTTCTCCTTCTCGATCATTGTCGGTTGCAATGAAAATATTTTCTGGAGTCGGCAAGAAATGACGAATTATCTCTCGCATATATTCCACATGCGCCGCTTTTTCTGGGAGAATATCAAAGACGGGTTCGAAACAATCTTTCGACTTCTTGATTTTATTCAAACCGCGAATATGTCCATTCGATGCAATACATTTATACTGAAAACCTAAATATTGTTCGATTTTCTTGCATTTTGACGGAGATTCTAGAATCACCAAATAAGGAGTATTGACAATTCGAACGGAATCTTTTCGTTTATTCTTATATTCGGTTAATAAAGATACCTTTGTTTTGGGTCCTGCTTTGGATCCAGCTTTATCTACTGTTTTCTTGTAGTGTTTCATCAATCCCCGTTAAGGAAATACTACAAAAGTTTCTATATTTTTTCAGATGTACGAATCAAGTCAATACGATTCGGTTTCTTTATAAATCTCCACACGGTATTATTGAAAATAGGAATCAATTGTTCAAAAGATATATTAATATATCGACGTAGATTTTCTAATTCAGTATAGACCGTTTGTTGTTGCATAATCTGTTCCGATATTTCGGAGATATTCACAAAATTCAAAATAATATCTCTTGCAGCAGTGACATACGTTCGGAAAATCATTTCGAATTCTCTCGCTTTTTCTTCCTTTTTCTCTCGGATCAGTAATTGTTGTTTGTAAGCCTCCTCAGTAATAAGATGCATCATATATTTAATACGCAAATCCAAATTCGTATTCACTCCAGGATGTTCATTCAAATGATATGCCGAGATATGATTACATATCAACATTTCATTACGAATAATATCTTGAATTCTATAAGGAATCGACGAAATATTCGAAATGGTTCCCTCTATAAAAAATACCGGTAATTTACGTAATTTCACATCAATATAACGCATCATATCTTGTGTAAATACATGACCTTCTGGTAAAACATCCGCACATGGATTATCTAGTGGATTTCGTGGAATTTCTCCATTTGCAGATTGATCTCTCAAATATTGATAATAATGTGGATTATGAATGACTTTTGTTTCTATTGCTCCAGTTCTCCAAGAAAACGCCGTATGACATTGCGTACAAAACATTTGATCACATCCAGAAATCTTGAAAATAATACAAGCACATTTCGGACATGGTTTCGAATCTTTTTTCAATAAATTCGCGGTTTCCACGTTATTCGGATCACAAATATGTATTCTTCGTCTATCCGCCCTCGGTGGTTCTTCTCCTTCTTCTTCTTTTTTCTCTTCTCCTCCACCTACAATCTCTTCTTCTTCTACGACTTCGTCTTCGACCTCTAATTTCGGTTCATGACATTTCGAACAAACATGCGTTTGACATAAACCGCATTTCCATGCTGAAGATAAAAAACCACGACATTCTTCCATTGGACATTTTCGTACAAAATGCGCACGTTCCGAACCACCACCATTTTGACTTCGATTCAATCCTCGCTCTTTGATTCGAATTTCATTATTCAAACATTTCCAAGCATGTTCTTTTCTTACTTTTTCTAATTCCGTTTCTAAATAAGCATCACTATAAGTATCTATTAATGATCTACGAATAATTATACTCTGAATATCACGCTCCATTTTCGCCGCATTTCTACGTTCTAATGCGATCTCCACATATGGTTGTGTTGCAGGCATCATACTCTTTTCTTTTTCCAAACTGATCTCTTGACGACGTGTCTTGTATTCTCCATTTAAAAACACTTTCGGTAATCGCGTATATAAATACACACGACTCCATTCATGTTTGCAATTCATACAATGCGCGTTTTGTGTCGTTTCTAGTAAATACCGCTTGACACATGTAAGACATGGTTGAAAGGCATCCGAACCAGGACAAAATGTACAGGTCACCAATTTATGATTCGATTTATTTATTTTCTCGCAACAAATCGAACATTCCATTTTCTTTCTTTTTCAAGATATAATATTGTTAGATTATATCTTAAAATCTTTCTATATCTCTTCTACTTATCATTTTTCTAGAGAAGAGCTTACGCCGTCCAACAAGAAAAATGAGACAAATTCTCATTTTTATTATGGACTAGTCGCCGACAAAAAGAAATTATGGAACGCAAAGCGTCACAAATTTCTTTTTGGTTGGTGTAATTCATGAGAGAAAAACACCATACGATTTTTTTCTAGTCCATAACTAACATCCAACGAAATAAAATTCGGATTCGAAATATCCATTAGAATAAACGAAACATCCAAACTAAACCAAATTTCCGAATTACAAGAAAGATCGAATGGTAGTTCATTGCAAGAGATATCGGAGGAAAGGAACGATACATCATATGGTAAAATAATACAAGATATATCGATTATTGGGAAATCGATGGAATATGAATCTGAAACGGCAAAATAATCCGTCATTATAAATTATCGAATGAATAAAAATACCCCTAATATTTTTACTTCGTAAAACCCCTAAATATTCTCCGAATTATTTCTTGCAAGAAAAGATTTTGATTTTACCTTTTAGAATTGCCGTATTGTTTTTCAACAGTTCCGCAGTTTGTTTTATAACTGCATTTGCGGATTCTATAAAATGAACATCGGCATTTTCCGAAATCGCGATCTGAATATTATCATTATATAAATAATTCCATTTCTGAATCGTTTTCACGGCTTCTGCAATTTGGCTTTTCTCATCTGCATTTAATTCGTAAGATCCCGGACAACAGAGTGAAATATCCGTAACACATTCAGGAGAAACGAAACATTCGATATATTTCATTGCACAATCGATTTCTGACATCACACCATCGATGATATTTCTAGTGTCTTCCAAAGATTTAGGAATTTTGATCACCGATGTTCCCATAATCGTCTCCTTGAATTTCCCGAAAGTTTCCGACAAATTCCATATTTTCTTGAGATAAAACAAGATTTCCGACAAGAAAGCCGTATCATTCACCACATTCATATTCTCGATTTTCACAATATAATCCTTGAAAAGCGCGGATAATTCATCCGCCGCATTTCCGAATTCTTTGAAACCATCAATATTAATATTCAGTGTGGTTTGTTTTGCCTGTTTCGCCAAATCCGATGCGACTTGAAATAATTCCGTATAATCCTCCACCGTTCCTTTTCCTTGGAAATCAGTGCATTGTATTTTTCCCGCATATAGACTTATTTCTTGCATTAAGAGATTGGTAGAAGCATCCAAGACATCGTCGTATTGTTGTACAATCGCGGAAAGATCGAGGACAATTTGAATATCACTAGACAAATCCGTAGTTATTGTCGCGGTTTCGAAAATAAAAGTACCATCCGATAAATGTCCCGTTTGGGTCACGGTTTTCATTCCATGTGCAAAACTAATATCATACGTATTCATACTGAAATCAGTAGGTAATATTATAAGATTACTAATATCCACCACATTCATAGACATGTCGTCGGATACACAAACTTCCGTTGTTTCGGTTGTAGTTAAATTACTAGAAATATCCACCGTAAAATTGAACGATATATCCGTGTTCGCATTAGATTTAGGAGATTGAGATTTAGGAGATTGAGATTTAGGAGATTGAGATTTAGGAGAAGAGCTCATTGTGTATATATCTTTGAATCATACTAAAAAATATTCAAATATTTTTACTCTGTAAAATTCCTAAAGTATTTTTCCTTTTTTCCAATAAAAATAAAGAAAAAAATTGAGAATGAATTCCAGAAATACAAGAAAATATACATAACATAATCCAATTATCAAAATGCAATACCAAATTAAAATCAACGATCGTAATTATTCTTCTTGGGATATCCAACCGAGAGATGAGAATCCGTTTGATAAGACCCCGTTCGATAAGAAACTCTTCCATGAAGATACTTTCGAAATCGATCCAAATCAAAAAGACGAAATACATATCGTAACATCACCAACAAGAGAATCCAAATATATTGCAGGTATCCTCATCTTAGAGAAAAACAAAACCTTCGGGAGAACACCCAATAAAAAACGACTGTATTATTCTTGCATTCCCCATGACAAACATCTCCCGACTTTCTTAGTACCATACGACATCGATATCGGTTTCGAAAAAGTATTCCCAAACAAATACGTCCTTTTCCGATTCGATCATTGGTTAAAACAAGAGAAACATCCATATGGTCTTCTAGTAGAAACGATCGGAGACGTCACCAATCTCTTTTATCACGATATCTATCAAGTATATGCCAAAAATCTTCATCATCCTCATAAACATATCCAAAAACAAATTCAAAGTCATATGAAAACCAAGGGGATCGACGAATGTATTCAAGAGATCCTGTCCGATCCGATTCGCTTTGGTAAAATCGAAGATCGTAGAGAGACCGATCGAAATATTTTCAGTATGGATCCCAATGGATGTATGGATCGTGATGATGCTGTCTCTATTCGTAACCTCGTCGAAGGTTTAGTACCAAACCAGAAATACATTGTCAGTGTGTATATCGCAAATGTCGCCATTTGGATCGAATATTTTCAAATATATACTTTCTTGCAAGAAACGAATATATCCACCATTTATTTACAAAATAACGTTATTCCAATGCTACCTACTGCTTTATCGGAAAAAATATGCAGTTTGGACCAGACACATGATTGTTTCGCGATTGTCATGGATTTTGAAATCGATATTCTTGCGAAAACCATAAAAACCATCGATACCAAACAATGTCTGATTCGTGTCAAACGGAATTTTGATTATACGTCGAAAGGTCTCGAATTATATCCGCCTTATAAAGATCTCTTGAATATCACACAAAAGTTTTATCCGGAGGTGAAGGAAAGTCATGGACTGGTTGCGTTTTGGATGATGCAAATGAATCAAGAAATGGCGAGAGAATTATATCGAAATAAAAACGGGATTTTCCGAATATCGACGACGAATATAGATAAAATGCCGTCGGATCCGGATCCAAATAAAGATATTTTCTTGTATATTTGGGAGAATGCCATTTCTGGAAAATATGTAACATATTCCGATGATATTTCTGATTATACCCATGCTGTGATAGACGTACCTATCTATACTCATTTTACTAGTCCCATTCGTAGAATAGTGGATATTTATAATCAAATGTCTTGGATTTCTGAAAAACAAGAGACAAAACTCGTTATAGATATTGAAAAAATTAATAGAGATACTAAAACCATTCGTAAGATACAACAAGAAAGTAAAATATTATATTTATTACAAGAAACGGATACAAACACCCCATTAGAAATAGAAGGTCAAATTCTCCAAATAGAAGAAAAGAAAACCTTGGTTTATTTCCCACAATATAATAGTATAGTCTCTTGCAAGACAAACTTACATTCCGAATGGCAGATACAACAAAAAGTACAATGTAGAATATACACGTTTGAAAGGGAAACGGATTATCGAAAAAAAATAAAAATGGAAATTATATAATGTTATAGTGGGTTGTTTGTATTGATTTTTTATTTTGATTTTCTAGTTTTTTTGACACATACCACACTATCACATCGCAACAGTATAATCTGACCATAAATTAACCATTACATTAAATGTTATCAAAATCGGTATCTGTAAAATCTGTTTTAAGTTCAAGTTCAAGGTCGGGGTTGATGTTAATATCGTTAGTTTGAGAATTCTGAATAATGATAAAATCTAATAAAGTATTGTTGTTATTCGAATGGTTTCCTCCTCCGCAGCCGGAATGTAATAAAAGAATATAATTAATATTAACGGAAGGATTAATGGAAAGAGTTTGAATGTG
>Ga0214919_10002757_pt1 | contig 27205 bp, 19 predicted proteins | sample LL1503_MetaG_FD_177994 | JGI IMG/M metagenome (GOLD analysis project Ga0214919, IMG submission 177994) | Freshwater microbial communities from Lake Lanier, Atlanta, Georgia, United States - LL-1503 | ecosystem: Environmental > Aquatic > Freshwater > Lake | place: USA: Georgia | collected...
GTTTTATCCAATGGACAATTTGCAGCTTCATTTGATTTGGATGATGATCCTGCGGATCACCAAGGAGTTTTATCGTGGTTTTATCAAGCTAAAAATCATAAATTAGACGAGCCGGGAACCTATGGATATTGGGTACAATGCACATTGCCTCGCTCTTCCATTGAAGTCGCAAATGCAACGGGTAAACTGACCATTCGCTTAGTTGTTCCGGAAGGATATCCGAATGGACTTTCGTTGTATGGGGCAAAATCGGGCCGATACATCAATGAACCGAGTATCTTGATTTTGCGGAAATAAAATTATCTTTTTCTGGAACTTTTTCTCCCTTACCCTTGCCAAACCTTGTAGGATTGGCAAGGGTAGGTTAAACACCAAATTGTTTGAGGTGATGATTGATGTGTTTATACAGCAAATTATTCCATTCAGTGCTTGTCAAATTCCCTAAACTTAAGGACGGTGTTGCAGCTAATTTCTCAGCTCCCAATTCTTGGATCAATTTAATATATCCCTTTAATCGCTCTTTTTCTTTTTCCACATCATATTGCTCTGTTCGAATAAAACTGGGCGCCGTGGGTAGGTTTTGTTTATAGGGTACTTCATTAACCATCGATTTTTTCAAAAATAAATTTAAGATAATCCGCATCAAAAATGGCGGTTGCTGCGTATTCAAGCCGAGTATCTGTTCGTAGGGAACGGTACAATGTGAAAGCATTTGACCAACGGTCATTTTTCCCCAAAGTGCTGTACTTTTTGGATTTAATTGATCTATTCGATGAAACAATTCCTCCGTTGTAGACGCAAGATAAATAGAAGGATATGACATAAAGATTATCGGTTTACTGAACTTATTTTAGATTATCATTGCCACACCTTAGAGGATTGGCAATGGTAAAGAGCTAATTGAGTTTCCAATTCTTCACATGAAACATCTCCGATTTCTTCGTACCTGTTTCCGTGAATTTTGCTTGTTTTAAGGTAATATCTTTCGCCTCTATTACTCGGTATCCTTGATTACTTTCGATATCGATATTGTTTAACTCAATGTGATGAATGGGCATCTCTGGTAATCCGCGGATAAGTAAACCAGTTTCTGCGCCTTTGGCAACTACGTTATCGATGAAAATATTTTTAAATTGAGGAGTTCCTTCATTGACCGGAACTAATTCTATTTTGGGTGTTTCACCTCCATTACCAAAGGTAGAAACAGGATCTTTTCCTTGATAATACATATCGAAAAGGATGGCCTCCCCTGCGATATTTTTCATCGATATATCTCGAATGAAAACATTTTGAACCACTCCTCCACGGCCCCTCATTGTTTTAAACCTTAATCCAACATCAGTATCCAAGAACTGGCAATTGTTCACAAATAAATCGTGGACTCCTCCAGACATTTCACTTCCGACAACTACGCCACCATGTCCGTGAAATACGATGCAATTTTCGATTAAAATATGTGCGCTCGGCCTAGCACGTTTTCTGCCTTCCGCATCTTTGCCAGATTTTAAACATATTCCGTCATCACCTACATCGAATTTCGAATTTCGTACGGATACAAACTCACAAGATTCTATGTCAATCCCATCCCCATTTTGGGCGAACCAAGGATTTTTAACGTGAATATTTTCAACGGTTAGATGCTTGCAAAGTAAGGGATGAATGTTCCAAGCAGGGGAATTTTGAAAGGTCACACCTTCCAATAAAACTTGCTCACATTCTCTTAAACTAATCATATTCGGTCGTAAAAATTCTTTAATTTCTTCCGTATTAGCTTCTGTAAAACCAGCGGCAATGACCCCTGGTCTATCCATCGTGGATGCTTTTAAAGCTCCTTCAGTGGGATACCAAGTTTCCTTTTTTGAGTCTAAAACGCCTCCTGAATGAATGAGTTTATCCCATTCGCCGGCCGTTAATTTTCCTTTTTTTACAGGTCTCCAGGCTTCACCGGCACCGTCTATAATACCTGAACCCGTGATCGCAATGTTTCTTTGGCCTTTGGCAGAAATAGGAGATTGCGCCCGGATGGCATCGACACCTTCCCAATTCGTTCTAATCAGTGGGTAGTCTTTTGGTTTATTACTGAATTGCAGCACTGCACCACTTGAAATGTGCAAATTTACGTTGGATAATAGTTTAATGGGACCTGTTAACCAAAACCCTGATGGAACTAAAACCATCCCCCCACCTTGTTTTGAGGCCATATCAATCGCTTGTTGGATCGCACCCGTATTCAGTGTATTTGCCGAAGAAACAGCACCATACGAAATGATATTAAACGTATCTTTTTTGAAAACGGTAGTCGAAACAAGGGGCAACTCAAATTCGTATTTTTGAGGGAAAATAGATTTTTTCAGGAAGCTTCGCAGGTGTTCATTGGACGCTAAAATAGCCTCTGCCACCATATCGGAAATTTTCATTGCCCCAAATGGAGAAAAGTGAGTATCATCCGCCGCACCCTTCATGAACTTCCTAAAAATGCCTACGGGATAATGCAGGAACATTTTTTTGGCACCTTCTGGACCTTCTGAGCTAATGTATTTTTTGCTTTCTTTTTCGATGTCGATCAATAATACCTTTTCCTTTGCTGCTACCTCGCGCACTACATTTGGATAATCGGCATGTTGATCTATGAAAACGCCCGTGGAATCGAATTTTCTTCGTTGCGTCGGTGTTAACAAGATCGGAATCCCACCTTTTGCACGGGTTTCCGCCACGTAGCGTGTTAAATTTTCTCTAAAATCTGTTTGCGATGGGGCATATCGAGCGGTATCACTGGCTTTAGCATCATTATGTCCAAATTGAATAAATACGTAATCTCCTTTTTTTAATTGAGCTTGCACCTTCGCCCAGCGTCCCTCACGGCGAAAGCTTTTGGTACTTCGGCCATTGTACGCGTGGTTCTGAACTTCCACTGCTTCATTGAAAAGTTTGGAGAATGGCATACCCCAGCCCGTCTCTGGAAAATCGGCTGGTAACTTATCGGCCATCGTTGAGTCTCCTATAAGGAAAACACGCATGGGATCTTTAGCTGTAAAGCTAAAAAACAGACAAGTACTAATAATCAGAGCGAAGCGAAATTTCATGATATAATTATTTACCTTAAAAGAGACATTCGCTTTTTATTTACTCAGTATTAGCGATTAATAGCTACCGAACTTAAAATAGTTTGAATGATTTGAAGCGTGGAAATATTATCCGCTTCCGCTTCATACGTTAAAATAATCCGATGATTTAGCACATCTGGGGTCATTTCCTTGATGTCTTCCGGCAATACGTAATCTCTTCCCTCCAAATAGGCCATTACTTTAGCCGCTAGATTTAAGTGAATGCTTGCGCGCGGAGATGCTCCAAATTGGATGTAATCGGCCTCTTTCGTTAGGCCATAATCAGCTGGATTTCTGGTAGCAAATATGAGCTCAATGATGTACTTTTCAAGTGTTTCACTGATGGTAATATTATTGATTTCTTTTCTGATATTTTGAATGTCGTCAAAAGTCAAAATGGCCTTAGGCTCATAGGTAAAGTCCATATTGGACATCTTTCTCATCACTTCTAATTCCTGATCTTTATCGAGGTAATTTAAAAATACCTTGAGCATAAATCGGTCCACTTGTGCTTCGGGTAATGGGAAAGTTCCTTCTTGCTCCACGGGATTTTGAGTAGCCAAAACCAAGAATGGCTTGTCCAATGGATAGGTAGTATCGCCGATGGTCACCTGCTTTTCAGCCATGGCCTCCAACAAAGCCGATTGAACTTTTGCAGGGGCACGGTTAATTTCATCCGCCAGAATGATTTGAGCAAAAATAGGCCCCTTTTTTACTTCAAATTCATTTTTCAACGGGTTGTAAATCATAGTTCCCACTAAATCAGAAGGTAATAAATCAGGCGTAAATTGAATGCGTTGGAAATGTAAATCTAAGATTTTAGCTAGCGTGTTGATCGTTAACGTTTTGGCTAATCCAGGAACTCCTTCTAAAAGTACGTGGCCACCGGTGAAAAGTCCAACTAATAGTCGGTTGATCAAGCGCTCCTGCCCAATCACTACTTTACCCATTTCGTCAATGACTAATTGAATTTTTTCTCTTGGTGTCATAATTAAAATTATTAATGCCCAACTCTACTGCAACTTCTTGTATTTGATTCGTTTAGGCGTTATATCATTTCCTAATCTCTTCTTTCGAGCCTCTTCGTATTCGGAATAATTTCCTTCAAAATAAGTGACTTGGGAATCTCCTTCAAAAGCCAAAATGTGAGTGGCAATGCGATCTAAAAACCATCTATCGTGGGAAATGACAACGGCACAACCTGCAAAATTCTCTAATCCTTCTTCTAAAGCCCTCAATGTATTTACATCCAGGTCGTTGGTCGGCTCATCCAACAAAAGCACGTTAGCGCCCTCTTTTAACATCATCGCTAAATGAACTCTATTGCGCTCACCACCCGATAAATTGGCAATTTTTTTCTCCTGATCTGCTCCGTTGAAATTGAATTTACTCACATAAGCCCTCGCATTTGACTGCTTTCCGCCCAACATCACCCAGTCATTGCCATCTGAAACCGTTTCAAAAACTGATTTTTCCGCCATTAATTGATTATGCTCTTGATCTACATAGGCTAATTTAACGGTTTCGCCAACCTCAAAACTTCCACTGTCGGGTTCCAATTGGCCCGTAATCAATTTAAACATCGTCGTTTTACCTGCCCCATTGGGTCCGATAATTCCAACAATACCCGCTGGAGGCAATGAAAAACTTACATTTTCATATAATAATTTGTCACCAAAAGATTTGGAAACCCCTTGAACTTCGATGACTTTATTTCCCAATCTAGGGCCAGCCGGAATGAACAATTCTAACTTGTCCTCCTTTTGCTTATTCTCTTCAGATAATAATTTTTCGTAAGCTCCAATTCTAGCTTTCGATTTTGCTTGGCGTGCTTTGGGCGACATACGTACCCATTCTAATTCACGCTGCAATGTTTTTTGTCTACGAGATTCTGTCTTCTCTTCCTGAGCTAATCTATTTTGTTTTTGCTCTAACCAAGATGAGTAATTTCCTTTCCACGGAATTCCTTCGCCACGATCTAATTCTAAAATCCAGCCCGCTACATTATCTAAAAAATATCGATCGTGAGTAACGGCAATCACAGTCCCTTTATATTGACGTAAATGTTGTTCGAGCCACTCAACAGATTCCGCATCCAGGTGGTTGGTCGGCTCATCCAATAATAAAACATCAGGCTCTTGTAATAATAAACGACACAAAGCCACGCGTCTTTTTTCTCCTCCTGATAGTGTATTGATGAGTGCACTGGGGTCTGGACAACGTAAGGCATCCATCGCTTTTTCTAAACGATTATCTAATTCCCACGCGTTAAAGTGATCTAACTTTTCCTGAACTTCTCCCTGTCTTGCCAACAGTTTATCAAAATCAGCATCTGCATCACCAAAAGCCTCATTTATTTCATCAAACTCTTTCAGTAAATTTTTAATTTCAACCACCGCTTCTTCAACTACTTCTAAAACCGTTTTTTGAGGATCAAGTTGGGGTTCTTGCTCCAACATCCCCACGGTATATCCTGGGGACCAAACCACATCACCTGTAAATGATTTATCCAGCCCTGCTATAATTCGCAGAAGGGTTGATTTTCCAGAACCATTAAGACCTAGGACCCCAATTTTTGCTCCATAAAAAAAAGAAAGGTAAATATTTTTAATGATCGTTTTCTGAGGAGGAATTACCTTAGAAACGCGTTCCATGGAAAATATAATGGTTTCGTTACTCATATTTTGATTAAATTTTTTCTAATAACCTGCAAAGAATGTGATTTTTGTGTTAAAATTTGAATTTCTAATCAAAAATTCTTCATTTATTCATTTATTTTTAAATAAATTCGTGAGTTAAATATTTTGATAAAAATTATAAAGTACAATTTGAGCCAAAGCATTTGCTTGAAGCTCTATGAATTAATCTTATGAAACCTGCCACAGAAAACGAGTATGGATTTTGCCAAGACGGCAAAGTTTACATACGTGCCTACTTAAATTTCCCACAAAGAGAAATTGGATTTGTTCGTGAAACTGAAGAAGCTTCATTAGCTTATTTTGTCAAGCGCTTTGAGTTAGCTAAAAACAAAGTTGACATTTTAGCTCGCGAAGTGACCACGGTTCAAAATAAAGGATCCTTCCTAACAAAGGTCGTTCAAATGAAAGCCTATTTAGGCGAATTTGACGGCTTAGGTGATTTTCTGCCCTTATTTGACCAATTGGAGCAAATGGAGTCCTATTTACGTGGACTTATTCAGAATAATCAAATTAAAAATCTGGAGATCAAAAGGGCTTTGATTCAAGATGCTGTTCAATTAGCTGAACAGGAAGATATTTTAAAAGCCACGGAAGATTTATTAGACATAAAAATTAAATGGGTCAAAACAGGGCCAGCAGATAAACAATTTCAGGATGAACTTTCTGAGGAATTCCAAGCCGTATTAGATGCTTTTTTCCTTCGTAGAAGAGTTTATTTCGAAGAAAAAAATCGTCAAATCGACGAGAAAATTGCCATTCTTCAGGGGTTTATTGACTCCGTACACCAATTAAGAAAAGCCGAAGACATTGACGATTCAGTCGTTAAGGTCAAGGAATTGCAAAAGGAGTGGAAAACAATATTGGGATTACCTCCTAAAAAGCAATCGATGCTTTGGAAGAATTTCAAGAAGGCCAATGATATGTTTTTTGAGAAGTATAATCGAATCAAAGGCATTGATTATAAGCCTCGAGTAGACCCGCGCGTTCAGGAGCTAAACACAATGACTGGTGAACTTGAAATAAAATTAAGTGATCAGGCTAACATGGTGGCCACAGCAGAGCTTGCCAAAGCCTATTTAGTTAAATGGAAAGAGGTTTCTGCACAAATTAAGACGATTGACCGTTCTATGGCAGAACGATTTAGAAATGCTTGCGACAAGATTTTTGAAATGAATTATTTGTTGAGAGTCATTTCTTATCGGCATGCCAATTTAAACGAAAAGCCACGCTTGGAGCAATTGAAAATCATGATTAATCAAATGGATTACATGACAAAAAAGGAAAAAGGCGAATTGGATGATTTTATTGCGCAAGCTGAGCGAGATCGTCAATTGGAGGAAAAACTTATTCAAAGTAAAATCAATACGCAAAAAAGGAAAATTAGCATGAAAGAGATGCTTTTGACTAATTTTAAAACGGAACTTGATGCCATTTTAAATAGTTGACAAGCCCATTTTCGCCGCTAAATCTTTTAAATCTAATTCATCAAAAGTCCCAGAAGACATCATTAGTAAATTAGCCTCGTGCCATGATTTGCCGATCAGTTCTGTGGCTAATGTGGCAGGATCTCGGATCACTTTTAACGAAGGGTGTTTAAAATAGTTTTGAACCAACGATTCTTCCATTCGATCCATTTGTTTTATTTGCCGAGCATGCTCGCTTAAATAAATGATGGCTTCATCCGCCTTTGCTAAGGTGGATTCATATTCAGGCAAAAATGCTGGATTTAAACTGCTAAAAGTGTGCAATTCTAGGCATGCCACTAATTTTCTTTCTGGATATTGTTCATTCAATGCAGCGGTGGTGGCTGCTACTTTTGATGGGGCATGCGCAAAATCCTTGTATAATAACGAATTCGGGCTTTTTGCAACCAACTCAAGCCTTTTTGCCGCACCCTTGAACGTGGATATGCTTGTATAAAAATCCGCACTCGAAACGCCGATCTCTTCGCAAATTAAACGGGCCCCATTTAAGTTTTTAAGCGTATGCTGGCCAAAAACTTCGATTTCATATCTTTTTCCATCCACCCCCATGAGAATGGTATTCCCGTTTTTAATTTCTGCTTGATGTGCTTCATATCCATTCACATCGATATCCTCGGGACTGTTTTTTACTAGGTTGCTTAAAGTTTCATCGGTTTGATCAAAAAATAAATGACCCGCTTTGGGCATTTGCTTAATTAACTGATCGAACGAATCCGTGTAAGATTTGAAGGTAGGATAAACGTTTATATGATCCCATGCAATGCCAGAAATTAATGCAATATGGGGTTGGTATAATAAAAATTTGGCTTGTCGGTCGATCGGAGAAGCTAAATATTCATCGCCTTCAATAATGATAATAGGGGCGTCCGATAAAGAAGCCATTAATTCGAATCCTTCTATACGGGCGCCAACTAAATAATCAAATTTTCTATTTAGACTTTTCAACACATGTAAAATCATGGAAGTGATACTTGTTTTCCCATGACTGCCGGCTATCACAATACGTTGTTTATGCTTGCTTACTTCATATAAAAATGAAGGGTATGATTCGATTTTTATCCCTAATTCTTGAGCCCGAATTAATTCTGGATTATCGGCTTTAGCATGCATCCCTAAAATGACCGCGTCTAAATCGGCAGTGATTTTTTCAGGAAACCAACCAAATTCTTCTGGAAGGATCCCATGGGAGGCTAATAAACTTTTAGAGGGCTCATATATTTCATCGTCTGAACCCGTAATTTGATATCCTTTAGCCTTTAAAGCTAAGGCTAAATTATGCATCGCAGCGCCACCAATTGCGATAAAATGAATCTTCGGCATAGAACATTATGTTGAATAGTTTGCAAAGTACATACTTTTATTGCAGTTTTGCACGTTTTTACATTAACTCAAGTACACTTGAGTACATATTTGTTGATTAGGAATGAAAAATTATATCGATCTTATTGATCAAACCATTGAATTCCCAACGAGGGAATTTAACATTAATGAGGATAACGAATTGTTATTCAATAATGTGCCTTTGATGGAAATCATCAAGCAATATGGAACGCCATTAAAAATATCGTATTTGCCAAAAATTTCTGAGCACATTGAAAATGCGAAGTTATTGTTCAGAAATGCGATTAAAAAATATAATTACAAAGGAAATTACACGTATTGCTACTGCACTAAATCGTCTCATTTCTCTTTTATTTTAGAAGAGGTTTTGAAGCAACATGTTCATTTAGAAACAAGTAGTGCCTTTGATATTCCGATTATTCGGGATATGTACAACCAAGGAAAAATTTCTAAATCGACTTACATTCTGTGCAATGGATATAAACAACCTTTGTACACCCAGTTTATTTCGGAGTTGATCAATGATGGATTTAATTGCATCCCCATCCTTGATAATTTAAAAGAAATCGATTTTTATGAAAAATCGGTGACGGCAGATAAGGTTAATTTAGCTATACGAATTGCGACCGATGAGGAGCCAGATTTCTCTTTTTATACGTCTCGATTAGGCGTTCGTTATTCGGATGTTAATACATTGTACGAGGAAAAAATAAAACCAAATCCAAAGTTCAACCTAAAGATGTTGCACTTTTTTATCAATACAGGAATCAAGGATAGCGCCTATTATTGGTCTGAATTGAGTAGCTTTATTTACAAGTATTGTGAAATGAAAAAGATTTGTCCTGAGCTGGATTCAATCGATCTAGGTGGAGGCTTACCGATTCAGACATCACTTCAATTTAATTATGATTACCAAGCGATGGTTGATGAAATTGTAGAATCGATATCATGGATTTGCAATAAAAATAACGTGCCTGTACCTAATATTTTCACTGAATTTGGTTCTTATACCGTCGGTGAAAGTGGTGCTGTTTTATATGAAATTATTGATCAAAAACTTCAAAATGATAAGGAGCTTTGGTACATGATTGACGGGTCATTTATTACCCAATTGCCTGATTCATGGGGTATGAACCAAAAATACATTATGCTTCCTGTCAATAATTGGGGTCTACCTTATCAGAAGGTGAATCTTGGAGGATTGACTTGTGATTCCATGGATTTTTATAATACGGAAGCGCATAGTTCTGATTTATATTTACCTATTTTTGAGGAAGATTCTGAAAGGCAATATGTTGGTTTTTTCCATACAGGTGCTTACCAAGAGTCTTTAGGTGGTTATGGAGGGATTCAACATTGTTTAATTCCTGCTCCTAAGCATGTAATTGTGGACCGATTAGAGGATGGAACGATTACAACTAGATTGTTTTCTGAGGAACAATTGAGTGGTCCAATGTTAACGATTTTGGGATATAATCAAAACCAAGAGACGCCGTTGAACGCTATCATAGAAATTGAAAGCCCAGAAATAGTTAAAACTGAAAAATTAGCTTCCGTATAAATATGAAAAAAATTGCAGCCATTGCCCTACTAGCCGCCTTGTTTATGAGCTCATGTGCTCAAAGCAATAATTGCCCTGCGTATGGCACCACTCGCTTGGATACACCTAAAGTTAAAAGGGGCTAATTAATCTTCAGCCCAATCAAAACTTTTTGTGACTGCTTTCTTCCATTGCTTGCGCATTTTTGTGCGCGTGTCAACGGACATATTCGGTTTCCATGTATTTGCGATGGCCCAGTTTTTACGCAAGTCATCAAGATTTTCCCAATATCCAACGGCTAATCCCGCCGCATAGGCTGCTCCCAAAGCGGTTGTTTCTATAATTTTTGGACAAATAACTTCTTCACCCAAAATATCCGATTGGAATTGCATGAGCAATTGGTTCACCACCATTCCACCATCTACTCTTAATGAGGTAATCGAAATTCCCGCATCTTTTTCCATGGCCTCCAACACTTCCCAAGTTTGAAAAGCGGTGGCCTCTAAAGCCGCTCGGGCAATGTGTGATTTATTTACGTAGCGAGTTAAACCCACCAAAACCCCGCGCGCATCTTGCTTCCAATAAGGAGCATACAAACCTGAAAAGGCTGGTACAAAATAACATCCCCCATTATCTTCCACTTCTTTGGCTAATTTTTCAATATCAGGACTATTTTTGATGATGCCCAAATTATCTCTTAACCACTGAACGAGTGCGCCGGTAATGGCCACAGAACCCTCTAATGCATAATGTACGGGTTCGTCGCCCAACTGGTAAGCCACCGTAGTCAATAATCCATGCTGTGATTGAACTGGTTTTTTACCTGTATTCATTAATAAAAAACAACCTGTTCCATAGGTATTTTTTCCTTGGCCCGGATCAAAACAAGTTTGTCCCACAAGTGCCGCTTGCTGGTCTCCTAAAATTCCTGCCAATGGAACACCTCCCAAAACCCCTTTTGCTTTTGCGTACACTTTGGAACTGGCTTGGATTGTTGGCAACATCGCTTTTGGAATCGATAATACTTGTAAAATTTCATTATCCCATTGGCAAGTAGCCAAATCCATTAATTGGGTCCGACTCGCATTAGTCACGTCGGTAATATGAATGCCTCCGTCGACTCCCCCCGTTAAATTCCAGGCAATAAAAGTATCCATGTTGCCAAAAAGTGCCACTCCTTTTTCCGCATCTTCTCGTAAACCTTTGACGTTATTTAAGAGCCACCTTAATTTTAACCCACTAAAATAGGTAGCTAGCGGCAAACCAGTTTTAGCCCTGAAACGATCCATTCCTCCATCTTTAGCTAATTCGGCCAGTTCAGAACCTACTCGAGTATCTTGCCAAACAAGCGCGTTGTAATAGGGTTTTCCTGTGACTTTATTCCATGCAAGGGTGGTTTCTCTTTGATTGGTTATCCCTACGGCCGCCAAATCCTTGGCTGATAAATTAGCTTTTCCTAAAGCTAAGCCAATGACCTCTTGAGTATTACGCCAAATTTCATCTGAGTCATGCTCGACCCAACCGGCTTGTGGATAAATCTGTTTATGTTCTTTTTGGCCTACCGAAATTATTTCTCCCCCCTTATTAAAAATAATAAAACGAGTGCTTGTCGTGCCTTGGTCAATGGATCCTATGTACATATTTTGTTAATTAAGCGTCAATATAAATGCCCCAATGGCAGCGCCAGCGGCTGGCCCTATCACTGGAATCCAAGCATATCCCCAATCGGAAGTTCCCTTGTTTTGAATCGGTAAAATAGCATGCATGATTCGAGGACCTAAATCACGGGCGGGGTTAATGGCATAACCCGTCGTTCCGCCTAATCCTAATCCGATGGCCCATACTAAAATCCCAACTAAAAAGGGTCCTAGTCCATGTTCAATGCTTGAAAAAGTACCTAAAGCTACAACAGCTAAGGCTGAGGCAAATGCCTCTGAAATAAAATTGAAGGGTGTATTCTTGATGGCAGGATCTGTGCAAAATGAAGCTCTAATGGCTCCTGCATCATCCGTCGCGTCATAATGCGGTTTATAGTGTAACCATACTAATAGTTGGCCCAACATAGCGCCGATCAACTGAGCTCCAATGTACGTTGGGAATAATGCCCAATCTCCTGATTTAATGCAGCCGGCAATGGTCACGATGGGATTTAAATGAGCTCCAGATGAGCCAAAATAAGTCGAAACGAAAATTCCTATGGTTACTGCGAAAGCCCAACATGCGGCGATGGCTAATAATCCGGCCCCATTCCCTTTTGTATTTTTCAAAAGCATATTTGCGACCACACCATTTCCAAGATATAATAACGTAGCTGTACCGGCGAGTTCGCCTATAAAAATTGATGACATAGTTTTAGGTTTTTATTTTGGTTTTCCAAAACTATGAAATCTTCGCAATAAAAAAATTATCTTTGATTTCAAATTTGAATTATTGTCAAATAGATGCGCGAAGATTATTTAACAGGTGAATCAGAATCATTAAATCCTCAAGAAAAGGAATTTGATAAGGCCTTACGTCCTTTAAGCTTTCTTGATTTTTCTGGTCAAGGAAAAATTATTGACAATTTAAAGATCTTTGTAGGTGCTGCAAAAGGCCGCGAAGAGGCTTTAGATCATGTTTTATTGCATGGACCTCCAGGTTTAGGCAAGACGACATTGTCGCACATTATTGCCAATGAATTAGGCTCAACTTTGCGAATTTCTTCGGGTCCTGTGTTGGATAAACCCTCAGATTTGGCTGGTTTGTTGACCAATTTGCAACCCTTTGACGTCTTATTTATTGACGAAATACATCGCCTGAATCCCATCGTTGAGGAATATTTATATTCTGCGATGGAGGATTATAAAATTGATATTATGTTGGACTCAGGTCCAAACGCCCGAAGTATTCAAATAGGTTTAAATCCATTTACCTTGATTGGGGCGACCACTCGGGCAGGTTTATTAACTTCCCCTTTGCGTGCTCGTTTTGGCATTAATGCCCGACTGGAATATTATGATGCCGCGTTATTGACAAAAATTGTCAAACGTTCCGCATCAATTTTAAAAATGCCTATCGACGAATCGGGGGCTTATGAAATTGCGCGCAGGAGTCGGGGTACACCTCGTATCGCCAATAATTTATTGCGACGTACCAGAGACTTTGCCCAAGTAAAGGGCTCTGGGGTTATTGACGTTGAGATTGCCCAGTTCGCATTGAATGCCTTGGATGTAGATCAAAATGGTTTGGATGAAATGGATAATCGAATTTTAATGACGATTATCGATAAATTCAAAGGCGGTCCCGTAGGATTAACTACCATTGCTACCGCCTGTGGGGAAGAGGCTGAGACGATCGAAGAAGTCTATGAGCCATTTTTAATTCAAGAAGGTTTCTTGAAAAGGACTTCACGTGGAAGAGAAGCCACTGAAAAAGCGTATAGGCATGTTGGCATCGAACCAAAAGCACAAACAGGCTCTTTATTCTAATTAAATCTCAAATAGCCAAATTTTTCAAATTCGTGAAAGGTTCCCTTAACAGGAATCCATGCCGATTTAGCCATCTTCTCACTATCGTAATCTAAACGATAAAAATTCGCGCGCCAAAAGGTATTTTGTTTTGGTGGGGTATTATCTAAGGGGTTGAATAAGGTGTATGGGAAAAACATTTCTGCCGACCATTTTTTCATTTTCCCTTTTTCCTGTGTGATGGAAACAGCTTTTTGGACTTTTTTATCACCATCATAATGCCAAGGAATCCAACCAAAAAACTTTTTGTTGAAATTGGGGACAAGTAAAACGAGTTCTTTATTTAGCGCATTAATCTCATATTCAAAGTATACAGGTTCTTTGGGATTAGGGTGGAAAAACACCTCAAAAACATCGCCCTTATATAAATCATCAAAATCCTTTTTATAAATGGTAGTAATTTTTTCGTCGTCACCTTCCATGAGTACATAGATTCCTTTTTCAGAATACAAAATCTTGAATTGGCTTGAATAGGGAGCGATTTCAGGCGATAAATTTTGCAATGGGACCCAGGGAGTTTTTTCCCAAGCGGCATTTGATCCTTTTCCATTGACTTTAAAATCACTCGTTTGTATAACTTGAAGCGTATCTGAAGCGGCAAATATTTCACCTAATACCCCCAAGAATAAAAAAATAAGTAAGGCCGATTGTTTCATTTTTTAGCAATTTATTGGTTTGCAATTTGGGAAAAAATAGGGATTCAAAATCATTTTTAAGGGTTTGATTTTTGAAAAAAATCTTAGTTCTTTGAAAAAAATATGGAGTCTGTGTTAAAAAATAAATTTGATGCGATTGTCATTGGTTCAGGGATTTCTGGCGGTTGGGCTGCTAAGGAGCTATGTGAAGCGGGTCTGAAAACATTAGTGCTGGAGCGAGGGCGTGATGTGAAGCATATGGAGGATTACCCATCGGCCATGAAGGATCCATGGGAATTTACCCACGGAAATAAGATTCCAAAACGAGAAGCAAATCCCATCGTTAGTAAATGTTATGCCTACGATGCAGGAACCGAACATTTTTTTGTTAAAGACGAGAAGCACCCCTATGTTCAAGAAAAGCCATTTGATTGGATACGCGGATACCAGGTAGGTGGAAAATCCTTGATTTGGGCAAGGCAAACGCAGCGTTGGAGCCAACATGAATTTGACGCACCCAAACGAGATGGATACGCTGTCGAATGGCCTATTTCCTATCAAGACCTTGCCCCTTTTTATACTCAGGTAGAAAAGTTTGTGGGTATCAGTGGAAATAAAGATGGGATTTCTAGCTTGCCCGACGGCCATTTTTTGAAACCTTGGGAACTAAATTGTGTCGAAAAACACGTTCAATCCCGTGTGAAAGAATTCTATAAGGGGAATCGCCATGTCATTATTGGGCGTTGTGCGCATCTAACTTCACCTGAACCTCAACACATTGAGCAGGGTAGAGGCCAATGCCAAGCGCGAAATTTATGTTATCGGGGTTGTCCTTATGGTGCCTATTTTAGTTCTAATTCTTCCACGCTTCCATCGGCAGCTAAAACGGGAAATCTAACGTTAAACCCTTTTTCTACCGTGGAATCCATCTTGTATGATGAGAAAAAACAAAAGGCGATTGGTGTCCGAGTAATCGACACGCAAACGAATGAAGTGAGCGAGTATTTTGCCAAAATTATTTTTGTCAACGCAGCTACCTTAAATACGAATTTGATTTTAATGAATTCAAAATCCAATCGATTCCCGAATGGCCTAGGAAATGATTCTGGGGTATTAGGTCATTACATTGCCTTTCATAATTACCGTGGAAATGCTGGGGCTGATTTTGAGGGTTTTGAAGATTCATATTATGCTGGTAGGAGGCCTACATCTGCATTTATGCCTACTTTCAGGAACTTACATCAACGAGATACTGATTTTTTAGGGGGGTATATGGTGGCATTTTCAGCAGCTAGAGGCGGATGGAATCGGGATCAATCTGGATTAAGTTTTGGGGAAGATTATAAAGAAAAAGTTACGAAGCCAGGACCTTGGCATATTTTTATGATGATGCAAGGTGAGACCGTACCGATATTTGAAAATCATGTCAAGTTGGATCCTCTTAAAAAAGACGCTTGGGGCATTCCTCAATTAGTTACTTCCATTGGATACACGGAAAATGATGTTAAAATGTTTACAGATTTTCACCAACAAGCCAGAGAGATGTTAGATATTTCAGGTGGAAAAAATATTTCTACTTGGGATACGCATCAAAATCCGGGATTAGATATTCATGAAATGGGAGGCGTCCGCATGGGCAAAGATCCCAAAACTTCCATGTTAAATAAATACAATCAAATGCACGCATGTAAAAATGTTTTTGTAACGGATGGCGCCTGTATGACGACCGTCGGCAATCAAAATCCTTCCCTAACGTTTATGGCTTTAACGGCCCGCGCAGTTAAACATGCCATTTCTGAAAGTAAAAAAGGGCTTCTTGGACTGTTAATGTTTCTTACTTCTTTTTCTTCGCTTTTTGCCCAGTCGGCTCCCATCATAGACTATGATGTCATTATTTATGGAGGCACATCTGCTGGAGTCATCGCGGGGTATTCAGCTAAAAAGTTGGGAAAAAATGCGTTAATCATTGAACCCTCCAATCACCTAGGAGGCCTAACTTCCGGGGGTTTGGGCTTTACTGATATTGGAAATAAGTTTGCGGTAACGGGTTTGGCTAGAGACTATTACCGCCGAATAGGAAAACGATATGGGTCATTTGAAAAATGGACCTTTGAACCTAGTGTTGCCCGCTCCATTTTTGAAGATTATGTCAAAGCGGTTAAATTAAATATTTGGTATCAATCGGTGTTGAAAAAAGTAGTCAAAAAAGGGACAGTCATTCGCACTTTGGAAATTCAGACTCCATCAGGCATCAAAATAGTTCGAGGAAAACAATTCATCGATTGCACGTATGAAGGGGATTTGATGGCGATGGCTGGCGTTAGTTATACCGTGGGCCGTGAATCCAATCAAATCTATGGGGAGACTTGGAATGGGGTTCATTCGCTGGATAAACACCAATTTCCTGATTTTGTGGATCCATACCGATTGAAAGGGAATCCATCGAGTGGCTTGCTTTGGGGAATTAGCTCTCAGCCTTTGGCGGCAAAAGGTTCAGGTGATTCACATACACAAGCGTATAATTTTCGAATCTGTTTGACCGATAGTGTTGAAAATCAAATTCCCATTACTAGACCCTTAGGGTATGATTCAACTCAGTTTGAGCTTTTGTTAAGGTACATCGAAGTGAAAAAGCCGCACGAATTAAACTGGTTATTGATGCATTTGCAGCCGATGCCTCACCGCAAAACGGACATTAATAATTCAGGGCCATTTTCCACCGATATGATTGGGGAGAGCGATGATTTTGCTGAGGCTTCTCCAGAAAAGCGGAGGCAGATTTTTTTGAAACATCAACTATATAATCAATCGTTTCTGTATTTTTTGGGGCATGACCCAAGGGTCCCTATTCATTTAAGAAAGGAGATGTTGACCTACGGCTACCCCAAAGATGAATACATAAATAATGGAAATTGGTCGCCTCAAATGTATGTCCGCGAAGCCAGACGAATGATTGGGGAGGAAGTCATGACTCAGGCGCATTGTGAAGGAAAGACTATTGCCAAGAATCCGATTGGTATGGCAGCATATACTATGGATTCACATAATTGCCAACGCCTTGTTGTCAAAATTAATGGGGTCGATATGGTCAAAAATGAGGGAGATGTGCAGGCGGGTGGATTTGGTCCTTACCCCATCGGATATGGCGCCTTAGTTCCCAAGCGTGCTGAATGTACTAATTTGATTGTCCCTGTTTGTTTATCCGCCAGTCACATTGCCTATGGTTCCATTCGGATGGAGCCGGTATTTATGGTATTAGGTCAAACCGCCGCTGTTGCCGCAGTTCAAGCCATTAAAAATGCTGGGGCTGTTCAAGAAGTTAAGGTCAGCGATATCCAACAAATTTTAAATCAAAATCCCTTATTGGACGGAAGCAAACCGGAAATTTTGGTAGATGATGCGCAAATGTCCCAAGTGACTAAAAGTGGAAATTGGACCAAAGAAATGAATAAAAAAGGCTGTTACGGATCTTCGTTGTTATTAACGAACCCAACAAACAATGAGGATTCGAAAGTCATTTTCAAATCACCAGATCCGTTGAGTGGAAAGTATACCCTGTATTTTTATTTGCCAAACTTGGAGAATAACAGTACTATTTTCAATTGGGACATCAAGCAAGGTTCAAAAAAATTGACGGTCCAAATTACATTGGATGGATCTAAAAGTACTTTAAAAGGGGAATGGATTTCCCTAGGCGATTTTGATTTTAAAACTAAAAATAGGGCGGAGGCCATTTTATATGCTAAAGGTGCGAATGGCTTAGTTCCAGCCGATGCGATTTTGTGGGTACCTGTGAAATGAAAAAACGTCGGAGAGTTTCCTTCCGACGTTTTAATTTTCAAACCTTAGGCGAATTGAATATTAATCTACTTGAACTCTGCGTACTGCCCCATCGTTAGATTGAGTCACTCGGACAAAATATACACCCGCACCGGATTTCTTCACATCAATTTGTCCAAGGTATAAACCTGAAAAGTCCTTGATTTGTTCAGATGCAATTTCTTTTCCATTCACATCAGTCACCGAAATAGTTACATTTCCCTTTTCAGGGGCCTTAAAGCGAATATTTAATTTTCCATTGAAGGGTTTATTTGGGTAGGAAATTAAACCATTAATTGTTTTTGAGCCATTTAGCTGATTCTCAAAGCCCATTTTATTTCTGCCTCCCATTCTTCCAAATGCCATCGCACCCTTCATTCTTTTTCTGCCTTCCATAAATCTTTCAAATGGGGGAGGACCTTGCAAGTCAAAATTTCTTCGTGGACCCATGTTAGTTTTGCTCGAATCATTATCTCGTAAAATTAAAACGTCCGCAGGATTTCCGCCTTTGTTCATTCTTCGGATGACCATTCTTCTTGCTCCAGGACCTCCGGGTCTTAAATCGCCCTTAAAATCTTCTGTAATGATGTTTAACCCTTTTCCTTCTGGTCCTTTAAATTGAGATCCACCACCGCGGCGATCATCTTTATTGACCTCTATGCGAACAATTTTATTCTTACCTCCGCTAGTGGATATTTTCAAATCTAATGAATCTGATAATTTTTGAATCTCAGCGTCTGCTTTTTTGATGTCAGAGTATTTTCTTTCAATCACTTTTTCTTTTCCATTTTCAATAACGACAATTTTAATAGTAGCTTCTTTTTTAGCTTCCTGGGCAAATGAACTGATGCCTAGCAACGTGATGAGTGAGGTTAACAATAAGTTTTTCATACATTTTTGTTTTTGTTGTGCCGCAAACATACGAAAACCTTTTAATTCAAAAATGTTAAGAAATGTTAAGTTGGGGCCCAACTTATTTTTCATATCATTAAAGTTTTAAATTTGTAAGCTCGTTAATACCATGACAAAGAAGAAAATCACCTTGATAATAAGTCTTATGTCCTTTGCCTTACTTGGCTTAGTGGCCTTTCAGGCTTATTGGCTAGGCTTTATGATGGAAACAAAGAAGGAACAATTTTCTTCGGATGTCCGTGGTTCGTTAGAACAGGTGGTTCGTAAACTGGAAAAGCAGGAATTAATTATTTTGGCTCAAAAGCAAAGAGATTTACAGGGCCAACAAGATAAATTAGCTTCAATAGCTTTGGAATTGAAATCCAAAAGTAAACCTAAAGCATTTCAAAAAGAGAATAAAGACTTAATAGCTGCTGAACCACTCAGCGATAATTTTGCACCGGATAATTTTTTAAATCGTGAATTTCAAAGACAATTCCAATTAGAAATCCCTAACGATATCGTCTATGTGCGGAAGTCATTTGTTTTACCTAATGGCCAAATTGCCGAAATAACGGAAGAATATCAGGTCAATGGAGGTCAAAATGAACTTGATCGGAGGTTAAGGGAGGAGCAACAATTAAATGAAATATTTGGTGGCCCAAGACCAAAATCATTGAAAGAATTTAATCGCCCGAATAAGAATAGAATATTAAATCGATTAAATAGAAGGCGATTAGAAAATAAAATAGCCACTGAAAAAACTTTTTCAGATCTAAAAAAACAAAATAAAATTGCTTCCAAAAAAGTCGAAGATGAAAAGCGGGCATTGCAAAAAGTCCTTCAGAAGACCGAAATGGCCAAAGAGGTCTTTGCTGATTTCCTTTTTAAAGAGCGGCCAATTGAGCAACGAGTAGCTCCTAAGTACATCGATAGTTTATTGGCCCGCGAGTTGAAAGATAAAAACATCCACTTAAAATACGTTTTCGGAATAGGCTCAAATCAAAAAAAGAATAAGTATGTGTATGCCTCTTCACCTATTTTGAAAAATCCAGAAATTCAATCGGCTACCTTTTTTACTCCGCTTTTTCCCAACGATTTGAAAAACTCAAATCAGTTGTTACAGGTTTATTTCCCAGGACAGCAGGAGTTTATTTGGCAGACGATGGGCTTTAGTTTTTTAGGTTCAGCACTTTTATTAATGATCATGATCGGTTGCTTTTACATCGCTGTTAATACCATTTTAAAACAGAAGAAAATAGCGGAGGTGAAGAATGATTTTATCAATAACATGACGCACGAGTTTAAGACACCTATTTCTACGATCTCTCTTGCGACCCAATTAATTCAAGAGGAAAGTGCTATTGCTAAAAACGAATCGATTTTACGTTATTTAGGGATCATTAAAGAAGAAAATATTCGATTAGGAAATCAAGTAGAGCGCGTTTTACAGACCGCTCAAATGGAAAAAGAGGAAATTATTTTAAAGAAAAAAGAAGTTGATATTCATAGCTTAATTCAGCATGTGGCTGACAATATCAATCCGATCATACATACCAATCAGGGCACTTTACTTTTGAATTTAGACGCTAGTCCTTCGCTTTTATTACTAGATGAGGTACATATTTCCAATGTGATTCATAATTTATTGGACAATGCGATCAAGTATAGTCCGAACCAATTGCATGTGGAAATTCAAACGGAATCCCAAGAAGGTCAGTTTTTGATCAAAATAAAAGATCAGGGAATTGGAATGGAAAAAAGTGTTTTTGAATCAGTTTTTGAGCCTTTTTATCGAGTACCTACGGGCAATATTCATAACGTCAAGGGTTTTGGTTTAGGCCTTAGCTATGTCAAAAAGATTGTAGACGCCCATGGAGGAAAAGTAAAAGTAGAAAGTACCTTGGGTGCTGGAAGTACATTTATCATTTCGTTGCCTTATGGAAGTTAATCATCAACCGAGAATTTTATTGGCCGAAGATGATCCCAATTTAGGATTATTGCTGTCAGAATTTTTAAAGAAAAAGGGCTTTGGCGTTACTTGGGCACAAAACGGGGACCAAGCCTTAGGTTTTTTTGTCGACGGCCAATTTGATTTGTGTTTGTTGGACGTTATGATGCCCAAAAAAGATGGTTTTTCTTTAGCCAAAGATATACGAGCGAATCACCGTCAAGTAGCGATCATTTTTTTAACGGCTAAGGCGATGGAAGCAGACACTTTGCAGGGATTCAAATTAGGGGCCGATGATTATTTAACGAAACCTTTTTCCATGGAAGTTTTGTTGGCCCGCATTCACGCCGTTTTACGTCGATCAGATTCTGATAAAGTATTGCCAGCCTTGGCTGAACAAATACACCTGGGGCAGTATGTTTTTTATCCGAATAAAATGCGCTTATCGATGGGGGCGGTTGATCTAAAATTAACGCCTAAGGAAAATGATTTGATGAAACTGCTATGTGAAAATTTGGGCCAAGCGGTTAGTCGGAGTTTTGCCTTAAAATTAATATGGGGCGATGATACTTATTTTAACGCGCGCAGCATGGATGTCTACATGACTAAATTGCGTAAAATTCTAAAGGATGATCCATCGGTCCAACTCATCAATTTGCATGGGGAAGGATTCAGGCTGAGTGTAGACGGGATTAATTAATGTGTGTAAATCCAGTGTAAGGAACTAGGATTTCGGGAATTTTGATACCGTCCGGACCTTGGTTATTCTCTAATAACGCAGCTACAATTCTAGGAAGTGCTAAAGCCGAACCATTTAACGTGTGACAAAGAATTGATTTCCCCTCCACTTTAGTGCGCAATTTTAAACGGTTTGCCTGGAACGTTTCAAAGTTTGAGACCGAACTTACCTCTAGCCAACGATTTTGAGCTCCTGACCAAACTTCCATATCATAGGTTAGTGCTGAAGCAAAACCCATGTCGCCCCCGCAAAGTCTTAAAACGCGGTAATGAAGATTGAGTTTTTGCAATAAGCCTTGAACATGCAAGGACATCTCTTCTAATGCTTGGTAAGAAGTTTCAGGTTTATGGATTTGAACAATTTCAATTTTGTCGAATTGATGCAATCGGTTTAGGCCGCGTACGTGGGCACCCCAAGATCCTGCCTCGCGACGAAAACAAGGCGTATGACCCACGTTTTTGATGGGCAACTCTTTTTCGTTGACGATGACATCACGGTATAAATTGGTAATGGGTACTTCTGCCGTCGGAATTAGAAAAAGTCCTTCCTCTTTCGTTACGTACATTTGACCTTCTTTGTCGGGCAATTGGCCTGTTCCAAAACCTGAATCTTCATTAATTAAAATGGGGGGTTGGATTTCGTAATAGCCTACTTTAATGGCCTCGTCTAAGAAAAAATTAATCAATGCTCTTTGTAACCTAGCGCCCTTTCCCTTGTAAACGGGAAAACCTGCACCCGTAATTTTATTCCCTAAATCAAAATCAATGATGTCATATTTTTTAATCAATTCCCAATGAGGCTGGGCGTCAGCTTGCATCTTGGGTAATGAGCCCCAAGTCAAAACCACTTCGTTCTCTTCTGCCGTTTTTCCTTCTGGAACGGAGCTATGCGGGAGATTGGGAAGGGTGACTAATAAGTCGAGCATTTGTTTTTCTGCCGCCTTTGCCGCCTCCTCTTTTTCTTTTATTGTTCCTTTTAACGCGGCTGTTTCTGCCCGTTTACCTTCTGCCAATTCTTTTTGGCCAGATTGCATAAGCGTACCAATTTCCTTTGCCGCCACATTCGATATCTCCAAAGCAGATTCAGCTTGTTGCAATAAGCTTTTTCTCTGGTCATCCATGGCAATTAATTGACCGACAATTTCTGACGCATTAGCCACATGCTTTTTTCTTAATCCCTGTATGGTGATTTCTGAATTTGCCCGAATGAAAGGAATGGTTAACATAGTTTTATTTTTAAAAAAGTCCTTCGTTTAATGCATTTAAGGCATCATTTTTATGCTTTGCATCTACAAGTAAAGAAATATTATGTTCGGATGCACCATAAGAGATCATTCGGATTGGAATACTTTTAATGGCATCCAAAACTTTAATGGCAATACCTTCTTTGTCTGCCCAAAAATTCCCCACGATGCAAATAATCACTTGGTCTTTATCCGGGTTTTCTAATTCGGCAAATTCCCTTAAATCACTCATGATGGCGTCTAAATGGGTCGTTTGGTCGATAGTCACAGAAACAGAAACCTCCGAAGTTGTAATCATATCCACCGGTGTTTTATATTTTTCAAATACTTCAAAAACACGTTTTAGGAACCCGTAGGCATTCAACATTCGGGTGGAATGAATATAAATAGCGGTAATATTATCTTTGGCGGCAATGGCTTTTATTTCAATATCAGTTGATTTTTCAGAAATTAAAGTCCCAAATGCCGTGGGCTCCATTGTGTTTTTTAATCGCACTGGAACTCCTTTCATTTTAGCCGGTGTAATCGTACTTGGATGAAGAATTTTTGCCCCAAAGTAAGCTAGCTCAGCCGCTTCGGCAAAAGACAATTCACGGATTGGAAATGTATTTTTAACGATTCTAGGATCATTGTTGTGCATTCCATCGATATCGGTCCAAATTTGTACCTCTTCGGCTTGGATGGCTCCGCCAATTAGGGATGCGGTATAATCGGAACCGCCACGTTTTAAATTGTCAACTTCCCCTGCAGGGTTTCTACAAATAAATCCTTGTGTGATAAAAATTTGTTTTCCTTTGTATGGAGCTAATATTTCTGCAATATTTTTTTCTATTTTCCACATGATGGGCTCATTGTCTTCGTCGATCACCATGAAATCAAGTGCCGGCAAAAGCAATGACTCAACACCTTCTTCTTGTAGATAAGCTTCAAAAATCTGGGTCGATAAAAGTTCTCCTAAAGCCACCATTTCCTTTTCTTCTTTAATAGAGTAAGGGGTAGTTTTGATCAACTTATTGATGAAATCAAACTCACGGTTGATGATTTCCTGGCCAGCATTCAAGCCCTTTTCGGTCAGGTATAACTCACTTATAAATGAATGATAATGTTCTTTTAAGAAAGTGGCTTTAGCTTCCGCTTCAGCGATGTTATTTGAAATTACTGATTCGGTAATGGATAACAATGCATTGGTGGTACCTGATAATGCGGAAAGCACCACAACTTTCGGTTGGCCATCCTCGGTGATTAGTTGGCGTATCGATTTCATTCTCTCGGGCTTCCCAACGGAAGTTCCTCCAAATTTCCAAACTTGCATATCGTAAAAATTAAAAAGCTAACATTTTTATGGCTGTAATAGCCGCTTCATCTCCTTTATTTCCATGTTTTCCTCCCGCTCGGTCCATCGCTTGTTCTTGCGTATTAGGAGTTAATACACCAAAAATGACGGGTTTATTAAATTTAATGCTCACATCTGTGATGCCTTGAGCTACAGCATGGCAAATAAAATCAAAATGTTTTGTTTCCCCTTGAATCACACATCCTAAACAAATGACTGCGTCAACGTCTGGTTTTTGAGCCATCTTCTGTGCGCCTAAAGTCAATTCAAAACTTCCAGGTACCCTCTGACTGATGATATTTTTCTCCTGAGCCCCATGTTTTATTAACGTTTCATAGGCCCCTGCATATAGGGCATTAGTCACCTCCTCGTTCCATTCAGAAACTAAAATGGCAAACTTTTTATGTTGAATTTCGGGTAATTCATTGGTTCGAAATTCACTTAAATTTTTATTTGCAGATGACATAATAATGGGATTAAAATAATAAGGGATAAAAGCGTTTGCTCTTATCCCTTAAAACATCATTCATATTTTTTTATTCAGAGATAGAGCTTTCTAAAAGCGCTTTGTATTTTTTTGCAGGTATGGATTCAGCTGATTCAGGGAATTTATCCGTGATTTGCGAATAAGCATCAAGTGCTTCTTTTCCTTGTTTGTTTGCTTCAAACGCTAAAGCTAATTTTAACAAATAGGTAGGAGTGAAAAACTTATTTGGTTTGTATTCAGCCGCTTTTTGATAATACTCAATCGCTTCTCCAAAAGATTTTTTTTCTGCATACGCATCTCCAATTAATGAATAGGCACGTGCCTGAACTAATAAATCAGCACTGCTGAAGTTCTTTAATTTTTCGATTGCTTGGTCATATTTACCTTGTTTCAACAAAGTAATTCCCAAATATAAATCCGATAAATTCTGTGTATTACCTCCAAATTCATCAGAGATTTTAGCCATTTCTTTAGCGGCTGCAGACAATGAATCAGATTCAAATGCATAAACAGCTTTGTATAATTTCTTTTCACCCTCCACATCCTGTGAATTTTTATACCATTGATAGCCGAAAAATCCAGCTACTAACGCGATTAAAACTATACCCGCTCCTAATGTGGTCGATTTATTTTCTTCAAAAAATCCAGCCACTTTAGAAACTTCTTGTTGAAGTGCCTCTGGACTTTCAATGATTTCCATTACATCTTTTTTTTCTTTCTTTGCCATAATAATCCTCTTACAGGAATCTAATTTAACGCTCTTTTAAATTTGAGTAGCTAATATATTTTCGATAGCTAACTCAAAGGACTGCAAAATTATAAAATCTCTTCCATTTATATCAATATTAATGGAATCTTTTGCGTTTTATTTTATCTGATATTAGTAATTTGCTTATTATTTATTTGAAATTAAATTAATAGATGTCTTTCAACCGCCAAGAGCAATTCAAAAAATTAGCCGATTCATATGATATTTGTGTGATCGGTGGCGGGGCTACTGGAGCAGGAGTTGCTTTAGATGCAACTTTACGTGGATACAAAGTTATTGTCATAGAAAGGGGTGATTTCGCCTCACAAACCTCCTCTAAATCGACTAAATTAGTGCATGGAGGGGTTCGCTATCTGGAGCAGGCCGTTCGAAATTTGGATTGGCAACAATTTAAAATGGTCTATAAAGCGCTTCATGAACGAAAAATCATGCTTCAAAACGCTCCTCATTTGGCACATCCCTTGGCGTTATTGACCCCTTGTTATTCTTGGTTTGACCGAGCGTATTATCGGATTGGCATGTGGCTGTACGATAAAATTGCGGGTGCTACAAATTTGAAGGATTCAAGAGGCTTAAATAGAAAAGAAATTCAAAAGGAGGTGCCTGCTTTAAATTTGAAAAAAATTGTCGGCGGTATTTTGTATTACGATGGTCAAATGAATGACGCTCGGTATGCCTTGTCGATTTTACAGGAGGCGGAAAGGTTAGGGGCCACTGTTGTGAATTACACGGAATTGAGTTCGTTTACGTGTAGCCATAAAAGCTTAAAAATTAAGGAAGTTCATGTAAAGGATTTAATTGGAAATAAAGAATTCCAATTCAATGTTCGAGCTGTCGTGAATGCAACGGGGCCTTTTACCGATAAAATCAGGAAGTTGGCTAACCCAAACCTGCAAGAAAGAATGAAAGTGAGTCGGGGAGCTCACATTGTTTTAGACAAGAAATTTTGGCCCGGAGAAACGGCTTTGTTGATCCCCAAAACAGATGATGGTCGTGTTGTATTTTTATTGCCTTGGTGCGGATATGTGTTAGTGGGTACGACGGATGATGCGGATAAATTATCTGAAAACCCCATTATATTAGAAGAGGAGAAAAACTATTTGCTTGAATATTTCAATCGATTTGCTACAGAAAAAGCTACCCCATCGGATATAAAAGCTGGGTTTGTTGGCCTTAGACCTTTATTGCAAGTCCAACTTCAGACGGACATGCAAACAGATACCAAATCACTTGTTCGTGATCATGAAGTGGAAGTGGATCGCAGAAGTAAATTAGTTAGTATCATGGGCGGCAAGTGGACAACCTACCGAATCATGGCGGAGGACACTCTGGATATTTTAGAAACGGAAGTTTTACACGTTCCAAAATCTCCCTGTTTGACAAAAAACCATCCGATCATGGGGGGAGATGATTTTGATGTTGATTTATTTCTTAACTCGGCGATTTTGAATGCGGAAACGCGCAGACACTTATATGAAACCTATGGTTCATTGGCCCCGAGGGTAATTGAATTTTGTCAGGATATACCTCAAGGTACCGAATTAATGTTGGACGGCCTCCCTTACTTGCAAGGGGAAATTGACTATTTGAAAAAACATGAAATGGCTACATGCTGGGATGATGTGGTAAACCGGCGCTGGGGTATAGGATTGCGTGATGAGGCA
>Ga0214919_10002759_pt1 | contig 27199 bp, 21 predicted proteins | sample LL1503_MetaG_FD_177994 | JGI IMG/M metagenome (GOLD analysis project Ga0214919, IMG submission 177994) | Freshwater microbial communities from Lake Lanier, Atlanta, Georgia, United States - LL-1503 | ecosystem: Environmental > Aquatic > Freshwater > Lake | place: USA: Georgia | collected...
AATTCCGCCGTCATTCCGACGCCGACGTTTACGGTTCTGGATGACAAGGGCATGATGCTTTCCAATGTCGCCGTCACCATCGCGGTCACATCCGGCGGCGGCAGCATTGCGAGTGCCGCCACTAAATCAGGCGCCGCCGCGGCCGCGGTTGGCGTCTGGACGCTCGGTGCGAGCCCGGGGTTGAACACGCTGACCATCACGGTGGCTGGCCTCGCGCCTGTCGTGATTTCGGCAAACGGCCGTCCAGCGTACTTCGTGGATTTGCGGTTCTTTGGTCCGCCAATTGATCCCGCATTCCAGGCAGCGTTCCAAGCCGCCGCAAATCGCGTGATGGCGATCATTACCGGCGATGTTCCTGACGTTCCGCTGACCGCATTCGACATTTCCGGCTGTGACATCACCGGAGTGGCTCCGCTCACCGAAATTGTTGACGACATCATCATCTATGCAACCGTCAAGGAAATCGACGGCGTCGGCAAGGTGCTCGGCAGTTCAGGGCCATGCTTTGCGAGAACCGCGGGCGGCCTCTCGCTGATTGGCGTGATGAACTTCGACGTAGCGGACTTCCAGACTCTGAAGAATGACGGCCGCTTGAACGACGTCGTGCTTCATGAAATGCTACACACAATCGGCTTTGGAACGCTCTGGCTTTCCAAGGGCCAGATTTCCGGCGCCGGAACGCCGGCGCCGGCATTCGTCGGAGCGCAGGCGGTGGCGGGGTGTTTGGCCGCCGGCGGAGCCACCGTATGCCCAGGGACAGTGCCGCTGGAGACGACGGGCGGTCCGGGCACGCGCGACGTGCACTGGCGCGAAACCACCTTTCGCACGGAACTGATGACGGGGTTCATCTCTGCACCCGGCACGGTCAATCCGCTCAGTCGCATGTCAATCGCGTCGCTATTCGACCTCGGCTACACCGTGAACACGTCGGTCGCCGATGCCTACACGGTGCCGAGTTCAACGGCTGCAGCGTTCGGCCTTCTCCAGGCGGAGCTCGGTGCGGATGGTTCGTTCGCACTCAACGACATCGTCCGTGAGCCGGTCGGATCGGTGGACACCAACGGACGCGTGACCATGCTCTCCGCGAGGATCAAGTGAACGCGACTCATGTCGCATTCGCCGCCCTCGCGCTGGTCGTCGCCTGTGGCGGCGAAACGCCCGCGGCCGAGTCCGCTCCGGCACCCGCTGCGCCTCCGGTGCAGGCGCCCTCACCTGGTCGCATTGCTGCGGTGCCGGCCGCTGATTCAGGTGTGAAGCCGAACGCCGACACGTCGAAGAAAGCGGCTGCGACGGGCGATCATCGGATGCGCGACAGTGCGTTCGGTCCGACGTACGCGGTGGACTCCACCGGCAAGGTTACGAAAATACAGAAGCCATAAGCCGGAAGCACGAAGAAACAAGAAACGCGCACCGAACGTTCGGTGCGCGTTTCTTGTTCAGGACCTCTTGCTGCTTACGACTACACCATCTGCAGCTTGCTCTGCGTCGTCTCGTCCACGAGCGCGAGCTTCAACACGTCCTCGAGCGTTTCCACCGTATGGAATACGAGCTTCTGCTTCGCTTCCAGCGGCACGTCATCGAGGTCGGCCTCGTTCTCCTTCGGGAGCACGATGGTCTTCATGCCAGCGCGCAGGGCACCGAGCACTTTTTCTTTCAGGCCACCGATCGGCAGCACACGGCCGCGCAGCGTGATTTCGCCGGTCATGGCGAGATCCTTTCGCACCGCGCGTCCTGAGAGTTCGCTGGCGAGCGCCGTTGCAATGGCCACTCCTGCAGACGGGCCATCCTTCGGAATCGCGCCGGCGGGGACGTGGATGTGCGTTTCGAGAGCGCCAAGGCGTGATTTGGGAATGCCGAGCTTCTCGGCGTTCTTCGTCACGTAGGTGAACGCCGCGCGCGCAGACTCCTTCATCACATCGCCAAGCTGGCCGGTGAGCACGAGCGAGACCGGTGCGCCGCTGATCGAGCCGTCGGCGTTTGGCGCCGGCGACAGCGAACGGGTGGACGCTTCAACGAACATGATGTCACCGCCCATCGGGGTGTAGTACATGCCGGTGGCGACGCCCACTTCGTGGTGCTCGTTCGCCTTTTCGGGGCGCACCTTCGGACGACCGAGGAGCTCGCGTACCTCGTCTGCCGACACGACGCCGTTGTCGATGATGACCTTCTCTTCGCCAGCGGCGATACGGCGCGCGACCTTTCGCGCGACGGCGCCGATCTCGCGCTCGAGCTGACGCACACCGCTTTCGCGCGTGTACTTCGACACGAGCGAGGCGATGGCCTCTTCGCTGAAGGCGACGTTTTTCCCGGCGAGCCCGTTTTCTTCGAGCTGGCGCGGGATCAGGTACTTCTTGGCGATCTCGGCCTTTTCGCGTTCGGTGTAGCCGGCGAACTCGACGATTTCCATGCGGTCGAGCAATGGACCAGGAATGTTCTGGACAAAGTTGGCCGTCGCGATGAAGAGCACCTCGGACAAATCATACGAGACGCCGAGGTAGTGATCGGTGAAGGTGTCGTTCTGCGCGGGGTCGAGCACTTCGAGCAGCGCGCTCGACGGGTCGCCCTGGAACGAAACGCCAAGCTTGTCCACTTCATCGAGGAGGAAGACGGGATTTTTCGTGCCCGCCTGCTTCATCCCCTGGATGATGCGGCCCGGCATTGCGCCCACGTAGGTGCGGCGATGCCCGCGAATGTCGGCCTCGTCGCGCGCGCCACCGAGGGCCACCCGCACATACTCGCGACCAAGGGAGCGCGCGATGGACTTCGCGATACTCGTCTTGCCGACGCCAGGTGGTCCGGTGAAGAGCAGGATCGGGCCCTTCGCCATGGCGCGGGCCTTCGCCTCTTTCGTATCCGTGATCGTGCGGTCAGCCGGCTCGGCACTCTTGGTGAGCGATGGGGTGGCGTCGTCCTTCGCGGTCTTGAGTTTGGCAGCGGGGAACTCGCCCGTGGTCTTGATCTCCTCCGCAAGCTGATGCGCGCGGAGCTGGCGCACCGCGAGAAACTCGAGCACGCGATCCTTCACGTCCTTGAGGCCGTAGTGATCGTCATCCAGTACGCGAATGGCATGCGGCAGGTCGAGCTGGTCGTCCGACCGCTTGTTCCACGGCAGTTCGGCGATCCACTCGAGATAGGTGCGAATGACCTGCGCCTCCATGGACTCGCGGCCTGAACGCTCAAGGCGGCCGAGTTCGCGATTCACTTCGGTGCGGGCGTCCTTGGGGAGCTCGAGTTTGCGCAGCTTCTCGCGCAGTTCCTCGATTTCCTTGGCCTGGTCGTCGTCGCCGAGCTCTTTCTGGATGGCCTTCATCTGTTCACGCAGGAACATCTCGCGCTGGCGTTCGCCGAGCTCTTCCTGGACCTGCGACTTGATCTCTTCCTGCGCTTCGAGCAGCGAGATCTGGCGCTGCACCTGGACGAGCACACGACGGAGCCGATCTTCCACTGTAAGGGTTTCGAGCAGGCCCTGCTTTTCAGGCACCGGAAGCTCGAGGTAGCCAGCGACGAGGTCGGCAAAGCGTCCCGGTTCAGTGACCGAGTCGAGCACTTGGTGGACGACCTCTTCCGGCAAGCCGCGCTTTTCGCCGAGTTCGGCGGCGCGTTCGCGGATTTCCTTGTGCAGCGCTTCGAACGCCGGATCCTTGGCGTCGAGGGGCAGTATGTCGTCCGTCTTCAGGATGACCGCGGAGAGGAACCCATCGCCCGGCGTGAACTGGAGCGCGGTGGCGCGTTCCTCGCCCTGGAGGAGCAGTTGCACGCCGCCCAGCCCGCGGTTGACCTGTCCGATGCGGGCAATGACGCCCATCGAATAGAGAATGTCTGCCGACGGCTCTTCGGCGTTATCACGTTGGGCAACGGCAAAAACCAGCCGATCGCCCTTGAGGGCGGCTTCGATCGCGCGAAGGGTACCGGGGCGGCCGGCGGCAATTGGCGCGGCGAGTCCCGGGAAAATGACCGTTCCCCTCAGGGGAAGTACGGGAAGTGTCAGTCGTGTGCTCATCTGAAGACCCGGCTCCTGCCAGGTGACCGCTGGGAAAGTGTCCCTGGCGTTATACGCCGAGCGCCAGTAACCGTTCTCCTGTGCAATTGGCGTTCCACCCTGAGTTACGACGTTTCGGCGGAGTTTGCAACTTTATTGTGCCGCTCTGACGTAGTGTCTGACAGAAACGCCCCCTGGCCGAAAACTGCCCAAGCGAGATACACCTGAGACTCGCCGCAAGCAGTGGAAGGTGCTATGCTTGCCTCGATTACTCCCATTCCAGCGAACGTGGACGAATCGCAAATCACGCAGTCCGACGCCGAGCTGCGCTCGCACGTCGCGCGCGTGCTGGCGCCGACCTACGAACTCGAAAAAGAGATCGGCCGTGGCGGGATGGGAATCGTATTCCTTGCCAAGGACGCGCGTCTCAAGCGCAACGTCGCCATCAAGCTGCTGCCGCCGGAGCTCGCGTTTCGCAGCGAGATTCGTTCGCGATTCCTGCGCGAAGCCGAGACGGCCGCGCAGCTCTCGCATCCCAGTATCGTTCCCATCTACAGCGTCGACGAGAAGCAGGGCCTCGTCTTCTTCGTGATGGCGTATGTGGATGGGCTAAACCTCGCGCAGGTCATCCATGAGAAGGGCGCCCTCGATCCGGTGGAAGTGCGCCGGATCATTCGCGAAGTCGCCGACGCGCTCGCCTACGCGCATGAACGCGGCGTGGTGCACCGGGACATTAAGCCGGACAACATCCTGCTCGACGCGCAGAGCGGCCGTCCGATGGTGACCGACTTTGGCATTGCGCGCGCGGTCAGCGACGGCGCTGATGCGCGCCTGACGGCGACCGGCATCGCCATTGGAACGCCCGCGTTCATGAGCCCTGAGCAATCGGCGGGCGATCGGGCGCTCGATGGACGGAGTGATCTCTACTCCCTCGGCGTGGTGGCGTATCAGATGCTCTGCGGCGACCTGCCGTTCGTGGCGAACAACACGCCGGCGCTGCTAGTCAAGCATCTCTCGGAAGCCCCGGTTCCTATCGATCGTCGCAGCGCGAATGTGCCGGCGGATCTTTCGCGCGCCGTGATGATTTGCCTCGAGAAGAATCCGACGGACCGTTTTGCGAGCGCGAGGGAACTGGTGCAGGCGCTGGATTCAGGGAATGTGCCTGCATTGCCGCCGCCGCGACCGCGCGCGGAGGGAACGTCGGCGAATCCGTACCGCTCGCCGAATCAGGGCATGGAGCGTCTGGCGGGCGCCGACTACTCGCCGAATCTCACCGACACGGCGGCCGTGGATTACTACAGCGCCGCCACGCCGGATGAGCTGGCCCGCTGGAATGATCCTGTCGTGGACAAGTTCAGACGGGGATTGGCACCGTACCTGTGGGTGACGGCGTTCTTCTTTCTGATGCGCGTGATGGGCGGCCCGAACATGCTCTTCGTGAGCGCGTTCTGGGGCATTGGTGTTGCCTACCGCTACGCGCGGATCTGGAGCGACGGCTACGACTGGCACGATGTATTCCGCGTGCCGCGCGAGCGGCTGTTCATGGACACCGCCACGGAGTGGTTCCAGCACAACGTGCAGAGCATCTGGAGCAGGGAGAAGCGCGTCGCGGCTCGCGAGCGCCGGCTGCAGGAGCTGCGCGCGCCGGGCGCGAGTCGTGCGATTGGTGGCCGCCCCACGCCGGCCCGCATTGGCTCCGCCGATGCGGCGGCGCTGGGGTCGGGTCCGCACGCCGCGCTCGCGCGTCAGGCGATTGTCGATCGCGACGAAATCCTGCGTCTGCTTGAGTCGTTGCCGCGCAGCGAGAAGAATCGGGTGGCTGAGGTGCCGGCGACGGCGCTGAAGCTCGCGGCGTCTGTCATGGCGATTGCCGGCAAGCTCGCGGAGCTGGAGCGGAATGGTGGCACGAAGCCGGCGGCCGCGATTGATACCGAAATCAAAGTCCTCGAAGGCCAGGCGAATCCGCTTGACCGCACGGCGAGTGAAGCGCGCGTGCGCCGGCTAGCGCTGCTGCGCCGCCAGCGTCGCGGGGTGGTTGAAATCGATCGCCAGCGCGGCGAGCTCGTGATTAAGATCGAGAACTGCGCGCTTCTGCTGCAGAATATGAAGTTCGACGTGCTGCGCCTGAAGACCGGTGACGAATCGTGGCAGCATGTGACCAGCATCGCCGAACAGGCGATGGCCGTGGCGCGCGAGGTGGACAGCGCGGTGTACGTCGCCGATGAGCTGCGCCGGATTGCGCCGCGCGGCGGGTCGGCGGACGGAGCGACTTCTTCCTCCAGGCCGTGAGTAACGACGCAGCCAACGCGGCCGAACTGCGGCGCCGCGTTGAGGAAGCCGTCGGCACGATCTTCGACGTCGAGGAGGAGATCGGCCGTGGTGGAATGGCCGTGGTGTATCGCGCGCTCGACAAGCGCCTACGCCGCCGGGTCGCCCTCAAGGTGCTGCCGCCCGAACTCGCCTTTCGCAGTGACGTGCGCTCGCGTTTTGTGCGCGAGGCGCAGCTCTCGGCGCAGCTGACGCATCCGAATATCGTACCGATTTTTTCCGTCGAAGAGACGGGCGGCGTCGTGTACTTCGCGATGGGGCTCGTGGAGGGCGAAACACTCGCGAAGCAACTGTCGCGCGGTCCGCGGCCCGAGATGGCCTTCGTGCGGCGCGTGCTGCGTGAAGTGTGTGACGGGCTCGCCTATGCGCACGCGCACGGCGTGGTGCACCGCGACATCAAGCCGGACAACATCTTGATCGACCGTGCGACCGGTCGCGCGCTGGTGACCGACTTCGGAATCGCACGCGCGGCGCAGGGAGACCTCAAGTTGACGGCGACGGGCGTGGCGGTTGGTACGCCGGCGTACATGAGTCCGGAGCAGGCGATGGGCGACAAGGACGTTGACGGGCGCTCGGACATTTACGCGCTCGGGATTGTCGGGTGGCAGATGCTCGCCGGAGAACTGCCGTTTCATTCGGAGAACACGCCCGGCATGCTGATGAAGCACATCAGCGAGCAGCCGCGCGCGCTGCACACGCTGCGGAGCGATGTGCCCGCTAACCTGTGTTACGCGATCGAACGTGCGATGGCGAAGGGTCGCAGCGACCGATGGGAGGATGCGGCCGCGTTCCACGATGCGCTCGACGAGCGCGCGGAGGCACCGTCGTCGGCGTTCAAACAGGAAGGTGCCCCGGCGGGGTTCAAGGCCGGATGGAATGCGCGCGAACAGATGGCTGGTGCCAACGATTCGCTTCCCGCCGGCCGGCCGGACAGTTCCGCGGCGAACAAGCCGTGGCGCTACAACCCGCTGCGCGAAGACGGGAAGAAGGATGACGCCGGCGCGCATTCCATTCGCGAGTGGCGTGAGCAGCGCCAGGCGTTCCTCAAGGAATTGCGCGCGGCACCGATTGATCACGAGCCGATGTCGCGTCGCGAACGGCGTGAGCAGCGCAAGCTGAAGCGTGATGGCGGAGTTGACGCGACGCCGGAGGACCGAATCCGGAGTGTGCAGCGGCAGGTAGTGCAGGGGGCGATCACCGTCGCGTTTCTTGCGGCGATCAACCTGATCACGTCGCCGCACTTTCTCTGGTTTCTCTTTCCCACGTTGGGCATCGGCATTGGTGTCGCATCAAAGATCGGGAGCCTCTGGATTGACGGCATTGCGTTCGGCCGCCTCTTTCAGCGTCAGCCGCATGAGCCAGGCGCGGCGGCCGCGCTGAGCGATGGTGCGCCCGCGCCGCGCCAGCTGCGCCGGCCCGCGGCGCCCGACCTGAGTGGCGTGAGCAGTGACATTCTCGCCGGTCCGCACGGGCCCGTGGTTCGCGAGGCCGCCGAGGCGAAGCTGATCATCGCCGACGTGTATGCGAAAATCCCGGAGTCGGAACGGCTCTCACTCCCCGATGTAGACTCCACGGCGGTGGCGCTCGAAGAGCGGGTGCGCGCGCTGGCGGGTGCCGTGCACCAGCTGGATCGCGACGCCTCGCCAGATGCGCTCCGCCGGTTGGAGCAGCGGATCGCCGACACGCGCGCCTCAGGCGGCGACGACGGCGAGCGGGCGCGGCGCGTGGGATTGCTGGAGCGTCAACAGCTCACGTTGAAGGATCTCGCGGCCCGCCGCATGACGGTGGCACAACAGCTCGACAGCGCGTCGATCCTGCTCCAGACGATGAAGCTCGACATGCTCAAGCTGCGGTCGAGCGGCGTGGAGTCGAAAATCGCGGATTCCACGATGCCGACGCAGGAAGCGCGCGCCGTGGCGAGCGACATCGCGCGACTGATTGACGCGGCGCGTGAGGTAAGAAAGCTTTAGCGGCGAAGCAGATGGCCGATGATTGTCGCGCACTGCTCAGGCGCATCTTCGGCCACGAAGTGACGCGCGCCGGGAATTACGCCGAGCGTCGCATTCGGAATCGCCGCCGTGATGCGTTCGCCGAGTGACGCCGGAAGAAACGGATCATCGGCGCCCCAGATCACCGCCGTCGGAACGCGGATCGTTCCGAGCCGCGCACCAAGTGCCGCAATCCCGGGATCGCGCAGGGCACTCAAATGGGCGAGGAGCGCAGGCGTTCCGAGCCGCGACGGGTAGGCGCCGAGTGTCTGGTCGAGTGACCGGCGTCCGCTATCGCGATCGGTGTAGCCGCGAATCGCGGAGCCATGCACGAAGCTCGCGAGAACTGGTGCGCCAAGAATTCCCGCGAGCGGCCGAACGGTGCGCGCGAGCCGCGCCAGGGTGCGCGGCCATGCATCGAAGGCGGGTGTGCTGAGGAGTGCGAGCGCGGAGATGCGGTCCGGATGATGCACCGCGATGGACTGCGCGATGACGCCGCCAAGTGAGTGGCCGACGATGGCCGCGCGCGGAATGTTCAGATCGTCCATCAGGCGGCGAATGAGGCCTGCATGCTCGTCGATGGTACCGTTGCGCGCGAATGTGCCGCCCGGCCCGTCGCTGCGGCCGCATCCCATGAGATCGACGACGACGAGGCGGCGTCCATCGGGCATCAGCGGCGTGAGTTCACGCCAGCCGTGCGATGATCCGGGAAATCCGTGGAGAAAAACGACGGGATCCCCGCCGCCCCGCGTGCCCGCGGCGAAGTAGTAGAGCCTGGTGCCGCCGACATCCATGAATTCGCCGCGCATCGGCGCAAACTCGCGGGGTGCGGGTACCCGCACAAGCACCGTAAGGGGCTCCGCGCGCGGTCGCGAGTCACTCGAGTGGCCCAAAAACGCACTAGCGAAACTGGATAAAAGCTGTATCGTTCCATCCGCCGAAGCCATACTACTGAGCAAGCTTCATAAACTGTTGTTATTCAACGAGTTATATGTCAGCTAACCCAGCCCTGCTGATCCCACCGGCGCCAACTGTCTCCGTCTTTCCTTCGCCGCCACCCCCGTTGGCGACGTTGGAATTTCCCATCGGATGGCTGCTCGACCACGCGGCACCGCCAATCAAATACCGCGCAGCCGTAGACGTTGCGGGGCTTTCGGCCGGAGTCGGATCGGGATTGAGCCATCTGCCGTACGCATTTGAGCCGGCGCTTCGACTTGCTGTGCAGCAGTCCACGGATGGCGTGTGGAACAACTCGATGCTTGCCCTTCCATCACATCGGGGCGATGAGTTCGAGGGCGTGGGCACGGTGCACGCGGTGCGTCGGCTGGCGGAATACGGATGGGACAAGGAATCGCCCTCGATCTATCACGCGCGCCGGATTCTGTTCCGGCTGCTCGCCGAAGACAACGATCCCGCGCTGCTCTTTGAGTTCGGTCCTGTGCTCGCCAAGAAGCCCGACGCGGCCGCGATCATCAGCGCCAGACAGACGCTGCGTGAAGCCGCCGCGGCTGCACTCGCTCAAGCGGGATTCGAGTCCGATCCGCGTTTGCGCGGCGTCGCCAACCGTGTCCTTGAGAAGATTTTCAATTTCCTCAAGTCACCACTCGCGGAAAAACCGTGGATTCGCATCGGCAACCGTCAGGTCCTTGCCGCGGAGGCGCATCCGCCTTCGGTGTCGGCGCTGGCGATGCTGGCGCACATGCCGCTCTTCCGGAACGAGCACTACGAAGAGATGGAAGCGCTTTATCGCTGGTTGATGCGCCCGCTGCCCCGTCAGGAGCAGGTGCAGCTGGTCGGCAAGCGCATGGTGCCGGTCCCGCTATTCGTGCTTGGCGACATGCTGCCGCATCGCAACGCCGTCGAAGCCGATGTGCCGGCGGCGTTGGCCTGGCTGGAACTCGTGGCACGGCTCGGGTTCCTGCGCCGTAACGAGAACTGGCTCAAGATGCACGAGCGGTTCATCGATGATTGTGGCCGCGATGGCGTCTGGCATCCCCACAAAGGATTGTCGATGCCACGCAGCTCGAATCCGTGGTGCTGGGCGAGCTATCCACTCGAGCCCTCGCACGCCGGTGACGAGCGCTGGACCGATGCGACGTTCCGGATTGGGCTCATCGCCAGGTACTCGGGGCGCGCGATCAATCTGCGGTAGCCGCGGCCACTAGAGCCGGACGTAAATACACCGCGAAGCATCAGTGCCAGCGACCAGACTTCCGCCAGCGGAATGGTTTCCCGCCGGTTGGCCGGGGCTTTCGGCGCGCCGTGTGGCGCTGGCGGACGGCACGTCGATCCGCGTGGTCGAGGCGGGCGCGCCGGATGGAAAACCGGTGCTGCTCATTCATGGCTGGGCAGTGTCGGCCTATCTCTGGCGTCACACGCTCGGCGCACTCGCCGCGGCGGGCTATCGCGCCATCGCGCCTGATCTGACAGGCCACGGGCTCTCGGACGCGCCAACGACGAGGGGCGAGTACACGCTCGACAAGTTCGCAAGCCGGCTTGAAATGCTGCTCGACACGTGGGGAGTAGGCCCGGCGCCGATTCTTGCACAATCGCTCGGCGGGCGCATCGGGTTTGAGTTGGCCATGCGTGGACGCGCGACGAAGCTGGTGCTCTTTGGCCCGGTGGGATTCGGTGAAGTGACACCGGCGCGTGCGTTTGCACCGTTCATTCCCGAAAGGCTTGGCGATTTGGCGACGTCGCTGGTGACGCGGCAGATGGTGGAAGTCGTGCAGCGCCGTGTGCAGGGGAAGCTCAGCTGGTTCACCGAGCGCGACGTGGATGAGTACTGGGCGCCGACGCAGTTTCCGGCCGTGGTGCGCGCGCAGGTGCAGATGCTGCGCGAGTTCTCCTGGAATCCGCTGACGGCGGCCGAGTTGGCGGCGATGACGGTCGAGACGCTCGTGATCTTCGGCACCGAGGATCGGACCGTGAAGCCCGGGATGGCCCAGCAGCAGGTGGAACGGCTGCCGTATGGCCGGATTCTATGGATCGAGGACGCCGGGCATGTGGTGATGGAGGAGGTTCCCGAGCGCACGAACGCCCTGCTCGTAGAGTTCCTTGGCTCCGCCGGGTAACTTGCACGGGTGCTGATGAGACGTGGTGGACGCGGCGGACGCCGCACAGGACCGGCGAAACCCGCCGAAGAGGCAGAGACGCCTGAAGCAGAGCCGGTGATCGAGGCGATTCTCGCGGATCCTGAAACGGCCGACGAAGTAGCGGCGCTTGCTCCGTCGGACACCCCGAGCGCGGCGCTTGCCGCAGCCGAGGCGGCGACGGTTGACGTCACGTTTGCGGACTTGGGGCTCTCCGAGCAGATGCTTCGGGCGCTGACAGACGCCGGCTACACGCGCCCGACGCCGATTCAGGCGCAGGCGGTGCCGCTGGCCATGAAGGGCCGCGATCTGATGGGCCTGGCGATGACGGGCACCGGCAAGACGGCCGCGTTCACGATTCCGATCATTGAGCGCCTGACGGGCGGGCCGAAGCGCACGCGCGCGCTGATTCTGACGCCAACACGCGAACTGTGCGTGCAGGTGGAGGAGAGTTTCAGGAAATACGGTCGCCACAGCGGCCTGCAGGTGATCAGCGTGTACGGTGGCGTGGGGTACGAGCCGCAGGTGAAGGCGCTGCGGGGCGGCGTGGATGTCGTCGTGGCGACGCCGGGACGGCTGATTGATCATCTCGAGAAGCAAAATGTCGTGTTTGACGAGCTCGAAGTCCTCGTGCTCGACGAAGCCGATCGCATGCTCGACATGGGATTTGCGCCGCAGATCAACAAGATCGTCGCGCAGCTCGACAAGTATCGGCAGACGCTGTTGTTCAGTGCGACGATGCCGCCCGAAGTCGAGGCGCTCGCGCGCAAGTATCTGCGCAAGCCGGTGGTGCTGCAGGTGGGACGTCGCTCAGCGGCGGCAACGACGGTGAGTCATTTCGTCTACCCCTGCCCGAAGGAAAAGAAGAGCGCGCTGCTCGCGCTGCTGATGAAGGAGCACAAGATGGAATCGGTGCTTGTGTTCACGCGCACGAAGCATGGCGCGGACAAGGTGGTGAAGCATCTGGCGAAGGAAGGGATCGCGTCCGACGCGATGCATGCGGACAAGACGCAAGGGCAGCGCACGGCGGCGCTCGCGGCGTTCAAGAAGGGGACAACGAAAGTGCTCGTTGCCACGGACATCGCGCAGCGCGGACTCGACATTTCGCACATCTCGCACGTGATCAATTTCGACGTGCCGCAGCAGGCGGAGGACTACATCCACCGCATTGGGCGGACGGGGCGCGCGGCGAAGACGGGTGATGCGTTCACGCTGATGTCGGCGGACGAGATCGGGATGGTGCGGACGATCGAGCGGATGATGGGGAAGCCGATTCCACGCGTGAGCGTGGTGGGGTACGATTTCGGGACGTGAGGTAGTGAGTCGCGAGTAGTGGGTGATGACAACCGCGAGTCCCGGGTACGGCGTCCCGGGGACCGCGTGAACGGCAACTACCGCTGGCCCACGACCCACTCAAAACGACACGCGGCCCATTCGGGACGTAGTAATCGTGTCAGAGCGGCCACCACGTGACACAATGATCCTGGTGTTTGCCGTGCCGTAGCCGATTCCCGTTGGCGCGTAGGTGATCGAGTCGCGCGTGACGTCGAGCTTCACACCGTGGCGCGCGGCCAGGTCGCGAAAGAAGAGCGTGTCGTTTCCGCTGATGGCGCGGACGCGACCGTGGGTCGCGTCCACGACATAGCTGACGTATTCGCCGCGTAGAGTTGCCGAGTTGCGCGCGGCCCAGAGTCCGAGCACGACGTCGCGGGTGGCGTGTTTTCGGTTCAATCGGTCTATCGTGGCGCGTGCGCTCGGCACGGCCGCAGCGGTGATGATGCCGATGATGACGAGCGTGAGGGCAAGTTCAACCAGCATGGTTCCGCGGCGGCGGGGTGGTGCGCGCATCGTTGACTCCCGAAGTGGATGCGCGCGAAGTACGTTCGTGCGCGGCCGGCTTTGGTATCATGAATGCGCGGCCGCCATCATTCCGTTGCACGTCACCATCGGAGTTCTCATGCGAAAGTCCAATCGAGTTCAGCGCACGCTTGCACTGAGCGCCATCGTCCTGCTCGCCGGCGGCTGCAGCAATCCGCGGCAGGCGGCGTACCTCAACGAGCAGCTCAATCAGGCGGCGGATGCTGTTGGCGACATTCGGGCGAACCTGAGCCTTCTGCAGTCGTCCATCGATTCACTGCGTGTGGTGATCGCCAAGCAGGACACGACGATCGCACGAATGGCGGCGGTGACAAACGTTTCGGTGGTCAAATGAAGCTGGTCGCTGCTGCGGCACTCTCTCTGGTCCTCGTCAAATCCATGAGCCCCTCTCCGATTGCCGCCCAAACCTACCTCGCGCTTGGCGACAGCTACACGATTGGCGAGAAGGTGGATTCCGCGTCGCGCTGGCCGGTGCAGTTGGCGAAATCGCTGCGTGCTGCCGGCGTGGACGTCGGTGATCCGCTGATCATCGCGAAGACCGGGTGGACGACGGACGAACTTGGCGCGGGAATCGAGACGGCGGCCGTGCAGGGGACGTACGCACTCGTGTCGCTGCTCATCGGCGTGAACAACCAGTACCGTGCGAGACCGGCGGAGGAGTATCGTTCGCAGTTCCGTACGTTGCTCGACGAGGCGATTGGCTACGCGGGTGGAAGGTCGGCGCGGGTGATCGTGCTCTCGATTCCCGACTGGGGCGTGATGCCCTTTGCGCAGGGACGTGACCGTGCGAAGATCGGCCGCGAGATCGATCAGTTCAACGCGATCGCACGTGAAGAGTCCGAGCGCGCCGGCGCGAAGTGGGTGGACGTTACGCCCGCCTCGCGCGCGATGCGCGACGGGTGGGCCGCGTCCGATGGACTGCACCCGTCGGGTGCGCAGTACACCGAGTGGGCCGCCCTGGCCCTGCCAGCCGCGCGCGCGGCGTTGGGAGTGCGCTAGAGCCTCAGGGCGTCATTCGCCCTGAGCGCAGATACTCCACCGCCATATTTGACATCAGACGCACGCCGATTGGCAGTGCGGAGTCATCGCCGACAAAAAGTGGCGAGTGATTGCTCGCGGCGGTCTTGAGGTCAACGGCTGCCGGCGTGACGAAGAGGTTCACGAACAAACCGCCATTGGGCGCCTTGGCGGCGAACTTGCCAAAATCTTCGCCGGCCGCGCCGGGCTTTGTGAGCGCGAACTTCTCCTTCCCCGCCACGCGCTGCAGTACGGGCGACATACGTTGGGCGAGCAGGTCGTCGTTCATCGAGACGTCGTAGCCGCGGGTGATGACGACCTCCACGGTCGCGCCGGCAGAATGCGCGATGTCCTGGGCGGTCCGTTTCAACTTCTCGTGAATTGCCGTACGGACGGCTTCGTCGTACGTGCGAATCGTGCCGATCATCCACACGGAGTCGGGGATGATATTCTCGCGCAGCCCGCCTTGAAACGCGCCGAAGGTGAGCACGGCGGGACCGGATGTGATGTCGATCTGCCGGCTGACGATCGTCTGTGACGCCATGACAATCTGCGCGCCCACCACAATCGGATCGACGCCGGCCCAAGGACGCGCGCCATGGGTCTGCTTGCCATGCACGACAATGCTGAACTGATCGGCTGCGGCCGAGGTGCTTCCGATGCGGGTGCTGACGTTGCCGAGGAGCCCGGTCCCGACGTGAATGCCGAAGACGGCTTCAACTTTCGGATTGTCGAGCGCGCCGGCAGCGATCATCGGGCCAGCGCCGCCCGGAGGCGCCTCTTCGGATGGTTGAAAGAGGAAGACCACGGTGCCCGAGAGCTGTGCCCTCATTCCGGCGAGAAGCTCGGCGGTGCCCATGAGCATCGCCGTGTGCATATCGTGGCCGCAGGCGTGCATCACGCCAGTCTCGACGCCGTTGTAGACCGTGCGCACCGTGCTCTTGAATGGCACGTTGACCTGCTCGGCGACCGGCAAGGCGTCCATGTCGGCACGGAGACCGACGACAGGGCCCGGCTTTCCGCCGCGCAGCACCCCGACCACGCCGTGGCCGCCGACTTCGGTGCGCACTTCGAGGCCGAGTGACTTGAGGTGGTCGGCGACGAGCTTGGAAGTGCGGACTTCTTGGCCTGAGAGTTCCGGATGCTGGTGAATGTCATGGCGCCAGGCCGTGACCTTGTCGGAGAGCGCAGCGGCCCCCCGGTCGATTTCGGCGAGCATCGGATCCTGCGCGAGAGCGGCGTGCGCAGCGAGGGTTGTCGCGAGGAGCGCGGCCACCATGGCGCGCGGCAGCATGGAGCGGAGAGTTGATCGCATGGCGAGAACGCTACCCGCTTCGGTTCGGTGGCGCCATCGGCGGTCCGCTGCCGATATTGAGTCACCAGCTCTCCTCCAGGACTTTATGCGCATTTCAATCGAATTTTGCGTTGTTTGACACTACGAATCCCGGGCCACCGGTCTGGCGGCCGCGATTCGTGAGCTCTATCCGGAAGCCGAGCTGGAATTGATGCCGTCGGGCGGTGGACGGTTCGAAGTCCTGCTTGATGGCGCGCCGGTATTTGAGAAGTCGAAGCTGGGGCGCCACGCGCGCGGCGGAGAGATTCTTTCGTTGCTCGCGGCGAAAGTGTCGGCAAAGGGATTCGGCGTTTGATAAACGTCTGACCAGGGCAAGAGATGCGCATCGCGATTTCGACAGGCGGCGGCGACGCACCCGGCCTCAACGCGGTCATCCGCGCGGCGGTGCTTTCTGCGCTCGATCGTGGATGGCATGTGCTGGGCATTCGGAAAGGCTACGCCGGGCTTCTCGGCGAAGACGACGTGGTGCCCCTCACGCGCGATTCAGTGCGCGGCATTGGCCACCTGGGCGGCACGATTCTCAGGACCACGAATCGCGGCAATCCCTTTTCGTATCCGGTGAAGCAGGCCGACGGATCGTTTGTCGAGATAGACCGCTCGGACGAGCTGATCGAGAATGCGCGAAACCTCGGCATCAATGCACTGATCTCGATTGGCGGCGACGGCTCGCTGAAGATTGCGCATCAGCTCTGGCGGAAAGGGCTTCGCGTCGTTGGCGTGCCCAAGACGATCGACAACGATGTGAGCGGCACGGTTGCGACCTTCGGATTCGATACGGCGGTCACGACGGCGATGGAGGCGATCGACAAGCTGCACACGACCGCCGAGTCGCATGATCGCGTGATCGTGATGGAGGTAATGGGACGGCACGCCGGATTCATCGCGTTGCATTCGGGACTTTCAGGCGCCGTGCACGTGATCCTGATTCCCGAAATACCGTACGACATCGACAAGGTCTGTGAGGCGATCATGGCGCGCGAGTCACGCGGACGGCACTTCGACATTGTCGTCGTCGCCGAGGGCGCGATTCCCAAAGGCGGGACGGAGTCGATCCTTGGGGCATCACTGCCCGGCCAGGACCGGCGGATTGGCGGAATCGCGCAGCGGGTCGCGGTCCAGATTCAGGAAAAGACAGGGAAAGAGTGCCGGTCCATGGTGCTTGGTCACCTCCAGCGGGGCGGCATGCCCACGGGGTATGATCGGTTGCTGGCGACGCGGTTTGGCGGGGCGGCGGTCGAGGCCATCGACGATGGGAAATGGGGCCACATGGTGGCCCTGCAATCGCCCCATATTGTCACTATTCCGATTGACGAGGCACTCAAGGAACCGCGGCGGGTAGATCCCACCCACGACATCGTCCGTACGGCCCGCCGGACGGGGATCAGTTTTGGAGACTAGGGGGTAATAGACGGGTGGTTGGAGAATCCGTAAGATTGTAGCCGAACGGACATGTATGGCGTCGGCAGGCAGTAGGCAGCCGCCAATTGGCAGTTGGCAGGAACAACAGATTCTGGAGGTTGTTTTGGTTCGTGGGAGCATACGGGCGGCACTGGCCGCCGCGGTCATGGTGGGCTTAGCGGCGCCGGTTGGCAGGCTGCAGGCGGCCGCCCAGGACCGTTCACAGGACAGGGCCCAAACGGCACCTGAGTCGGCGATGCCGCCGGCTGGGATGTGCCGTGTATGGCTGCGTGACGTGCCTGAACGCCAGCAGCCCGCCCCGACCGACTGCTCGACTGCCATCCGGACTCTGCCGCGAGACGCCACCGTGCTGTTCGGCGACCTGAAGCGTGCGGCCAAGGTGTCGCCGAACGCCGCGGCCGCGCTGCAGCAGGTGCAGCGGAATGCGCTCACTCGCGACGCCCCGCCCTACCGCGGGGCCGGCAACGTTGCCGGTGATGCGCGTAGCGCCCAGCAGCAGCGTGGAAACGGAGCGTCGGGTGTGACCGGTGTGACGGGTGTGTCCACCGCTGTCCCGGGCGGCAGTGCCGCCGCAACCAAGGCTCCCGAACCGAAGGCCGCGGTCAAGCCGGAGAAGCCGCAGTAGACACCGAGCCATCGCTGCACCGCAGCGTCCGCGACCCGTACCTCCCGCCTGATCACGACGCGTTCGTCGCGACGGGTGCCACCAGGCGCATCATCGTCATTGCGCCCACGCGGGCCGCGTGCGAAACGATCGAGCTGGCGTTCGGGCTGAACATCGAAACCCTGCTCTGGAAGGAGCATGGCCCAGATCTGTCGGCGCTCGCCGAGCGATTCCGCGCGGAGGATCTGGCGTGGAAACCGGGCGTGGCGCGGCAGGGATTCGGAATTGTCGCAGGAACCGGCACCGGAAAAACGCTCTCGGTTCGTCCGCTCGCGCAGACGCTGCTTGGCGTTGAAGGTGACGGCGATCCGGCCAATCCATCGCACGGCCTTCGCGTGGGCGTCATCAATCGTGAGCGCGAGGCGACGCCCGATTCGCCGCACTGGAACGTGGTCATCGTCACCACCGGCATTGCGCGCCGTTGGTTTCAGGACGGTGATATTCGTGCGCAGGACACGCTGGTCGTGGACGAAATCCACCAGACGAGTGCGGAACTCGAACTCTGCCTTGCGCTCGGCAAGCGCGTAGGCTGCCGGTTCATCTGGCTGTCGGCCACGGTCGATCCGCGTTTCTACTCGCGCTACCTGAACTCGGCGAGTGTCGTGCAGAGCACGTCGTTCGACCCCGAGAAGGCGGCCGATGTGCGGGTGATCCATTCGTCGCTCTTTCATTTTCTCGACGACCGATTCCTGACACGCGTGCTGAAGGAAGACCGTGGCGTGGGTGTGTTTCTTCCCACGCGCGCTGGCGTGGAAGAGGCCTCAGCCGGGGTGAGTTCGCGTTTTCCGAAGATCACGGCGCAGTTCTACCATGGAGGCGAACCGATTCGTGTGATTCGCCCGTTCCTCGAGGGAACGGTCAAGAAGCCGTACCTCCTCGCGATGACGGCGGCTGGGCAGAGTGCCCTGAACGTGAAGGGGCTCGACACCGTGGTCATCGACGACACGCGTTTTGCGAACCTGGTCGAGAATGGCCGCAACGTGCTTACCAAGGTGCACCTCGGCGCGAACGAGATTCTGCAGATGGCCGGCCGTGTGCATGGACGCGTGGCCGGCGGGCGCGTATTCATTCTCAGCGACCGTGATATTCAGTTCCCCTCGCTGAAACCCACCGAGCCGGAGTTCCAGCTCGCCGGCGACAGTCAGCGCGTGGCGCTCACCTGTGCAGCGCTCGGCGTGCGTGCGGACGAGCTCGACCTGCCGGTGCCGCTCGATGTGGCGAGCTACCGCAAGGCGCTGGAGTTGCTCGAGTCGCGCGGGATTGTCGAAAACGGAAAGCTCACGCGGTACGGGCGATCGGTTGAAGCGATGCCGGTGGACCGGCCCTGGGCCGAGCTGCTCGTGCACTGTGATGACGTGCTGCTGCCCTATGTGGCGGTGATGGCGGGCATCGAGTCGCTGCACCGGATGACGCGCGAGGATCGCGACCTGGCCGGCCTGATGGTGCGCGGGAGCGACAACCTCACCGCGTACAATGTGTACGCCGAGGCCTATACGACCTGCGGGTATGCCGGTGAGGTGTATGGCCTGCCGCGGCATTTGTTTGACGAGAGCATCGAGCATTGGGCCGAGCGGCGCGGCGTGCTGGTGAAATCGATGGAGGATGCCGCGCTGGCGATGGCGAGCATTTTCCGCGCGGTTGGAATTGCGTTGCCGTCGGTAATGCTCAAGGCGTCGGATAGAATCGAAGCGCAGTTCGTGGAGTTGCTGGCCAAGGTGCAGCCATTTGATCTCGTGATTGACGAGACGACGGCGAGCGGTGACGATGCGCGGGTGTCAAAGACCAGTGTGGCGGGGAGTTGGGGCCCGATCTGTGGCAACCTGCGCTACTTCGCCGACAAGATGGGAATTCCGCGCGCGGCCATTGAAGGGACGAACATCCCGGCGCATCTCGTGCGGAAGTATTCGACCGCGAGCAAGCCGATGCTGGTGTTTGACGGCAAGCACAAGCAGTCGCCGCTGGCAATGGAGCGTCGGGTCACGTATTTCGGGTTTGAGCTGGAGCGCGAGCGCGAGGCGGTTCACGAGTTTCCGCCGGGGCTTGAGAGCGACGCACGGCATGTGCTGGCCGCTGCGCTCGCGCGCGGCGAAGCGCGTCATGCGGCGGTGCCGCGCAACCTGCAGGGCATCGAGCAGGTGCGTGAGGCGTGGCGCCGGTCCGGTGGCGTTACGCCGAAACTCGGATTGGCCGAGTTGGCCAAGTGGTACGAAGGGCAGATGGGCGAGGTGCGGTCGCTGCATGACTATCGCGCGCTGCCGCTACGGTTCAACGCCGACGATTTCGTGCCGCGCGCGGAGCGCGATCGGCTTGGGCAGCTGCCGGGCGCGGTGGAGATTCGCGGGCGCACCTGCACGATTCACTACGAAGTGGAAGAAGGTGCGGATGGTTCGCGTGGCGTGATGCGGATTGTGATGCCGGAGAAGGTGGCGCGTGGGCTCGTGGCAGAAGAATTGCCGATGGACGAGTTCGACCGGCCACTGCGGTTCACGGTGACGCGCGGCGCTCGCGGATCGGTGAAGGCCGCGACAGTGGAAGACGTGCACGAGGCGCTTGAGCGGCCGTTCACTGACGATGAGCTCATGCGCGAAGGTCAGCGCGGTCCGTCGCGCGGCGGCGGCTCAGGAACGCGGGACCGTGGGCGCGATGGGCGCGATGGGCGCGGTGGGCGAGATGGCGGGCGGGACGGGCATCGCGGATCGGGGAATCGCGATGGGCGTGATGCACGCGGCGGGCCAGGCGGGTTTGGTGGCGATCGCCGTGGTGGAAAGAGCGGCAATAAACCGGGATCGCCTTCCGGCCGCGGCAAGCGACGAGGCGGCGACCGGTAGAACTGGACGCGGCTAGCCGGCCGTGTGCACCTTGATCTTTTGCCGGTGCCGCGCCGCCTTTGCGCGATTGCCACAACTCGCCATGTCGCACCAACGGCGCTTGCCGTTGCGGCTCGCGTCGAAGAACACGCGTGAGCAGCGCGGGTTGGCGCAGCGATGCACGCGCGGCAGTTCTTCCTGCACGAGTGCGTCGGCGGCGGATTCGATGACCGGCACAAGCAGACCAGCGAACACGTCTCCGACGGTGACGAAGCTGCGGACGAATCCCCCGTCCGACCGCGATTCCACTCGGCGACTGCCGGCGCTGCGGCCTAGGATACGATTGATCTCCGAAATCGCGGCCTCTTCGGCACGCCCACCAGGAATGCCGCTGTGTTCGGCCAGGCCACGAAGGACGTTCCGCAGCCGACGTGCCTCATGCAGCGCCGCGCTGGCCGCCGTGGGCTGCTGCTGCGCGCGGCGGAGCATGGCCGTCGCGCGCTCATCGTCGAGCACGCGCGCCGCACGAAGCCAACCGACATAAGACTCGAAGGCATCGAGCGCGTCGGGATGATTCACCGAATCGCGCACGGATTGGTCGCTATTGATGAAATCGAGCCAGAGGCGTTCGCCGACAAACCGGGTGAACTCGGTGGTCAGGTCGAGGGCGTCAATCTGGTCGGGATAGGTGGTCGTCGTCATAGAAGGGGCGTCAATAGGAAGGAAGAATCAGCCGCGTGGAGGTAACGGCTAGTCGCCATCTCCGCTGGTGGTCGCCAGCAGAGGGCCGGCCGCCCACCAGCCCGCAGCACCTTGTCAGCCACGCTGCCCATGACGAGGCGAGACAGGCCCCGCCCGTGGGTAGTCAGCGCAAGCAAGTCAGGGTCCGTCAGCGCGATCCGATCGAGAATGGCACGTGTGGAGTTGGTGGCGACCTCCACCGTTGACGTCGCATGAATCCCGTGGAGGATCAGGGTCTGCGCCGTCCGCTCGAGTTCGTGCATGGCCGCGTTAGCAATCGGATCGACTCCGAACGGATCCACCCGTCCACGCTGCACGGCGTCGAGCGCGTCGCCTAACCAGGGTGGCGCCACAACCCGATAGAGGTCCACAACGGCATCGCTCGCGAGCACCGGGCAGGGCGAGTGCCGAATGATGGCGTCGGTTACGCTGAACACCCACTGAGGCGCCCAGCCGCCATGGCCATGCGTGGTGCACACGATTGCGTGGGCGCCGGGTTCAGTCGCCGCGGCAATGATCTCGTCGGCGGGATTACCGACCCGCAGTTCATACGAGACTGGAACCTTCACGCGGCCGCGCACCTCGGCGGCCACGCGCAAGAGCCAGTTTTCGGCCATCACCCGCACCCGTTCATCCCAAGCCAGATCAGGAATGGCGAGCGGCGATTCGGACGCCATGTAAGAGAGGATCGGGACATGCACGCGTACGAGGTGCAGGTTGCCCAGCGTCTTGATTCCCAGCGCGGCGGCGTGAGGAATGGCGGCATCGGCCTGTGCCGAACCGTCGAGGGGGGACGATGATGTCGCGTGTCATATGACCCTCGCGTCGGCAGCCCTACTTTCGGGAGATTCCGCGCCGTCATGGCGCGGTACCGCCACCGACACCAGTACAGTGGCGTGGGGCGGAGTGCTCCGGTGTCAGCGAACCGGTGGATCGGTTGCGCGGGCTTTCCCTACGGCGGGGCCGGAGTGGGGCTGCCCGCACCGAGGCCATTCAAGGTCAAAAGTGCCCGTCTGACGCCGGGGGCACAATCACCCCTTATCCCACCTTATGACCCCTTAGCTTACACGGAGCGCCATGACCACCGAACAACCCACCTATTTCCGCAAGGGATTCGGCCTCGGGCCCGAGGTTCAGGAGACCCTTGCCGCCGATTACACCGGGCGGCTCGTAGACCTGCTGCGCGAGCGTGAATACACGCTCGAATCGGGTGGTTTGACGTTGCGGCTGGCCAAGGAATTCGGCTTCTGCTACGGCGTGGAACGGGCGGTGGATTACGCCTACCAGACGCGCAAGAAATTCCCCGACCGCAAGCTGTTTCTCGCCGGCGAGATCATTCACAATCCGCATGTAAACGCCAAGCTGCGCGACATGGGAATCACCTTTCTGGCGTCGCGCGATACGGGGTTCGACTACTCGTCCGTGAAGCCCGAGGATGTGGTGATCCTGCCCGCGTTCGGGGTGACGATCACCGATGTGAACGAACTCAAGGCCCTCGGCTGCGTGGTCGTTGATACGACCTGCGGCTCAGTGCTGAATGTGTGGAAGCGGGTGGAGTCGTACGCGAAGGACGGCTTCATGTCGCTCATTCATGGCAAGTACTACCACGAGGAGACCCGCGCGACGGCGTCGCAGGTGCTCAAGTATCCGGGCGGCACGTATCTCGTGGTGCGCAACATGGAGCAGGGCCATGATGTTGGCGATTACATCGAAGGGAAGGGGCTCTCGCGTGAAGCGTTCCTCGAGAAGTACCGGCTGCAGGCGAGTCCGCACTTTGATCCGGACGTGCACCTCAAGCGCGTCGGTGTCGCGAACCAGACGACGATGCTGGCGCGCGAATCGCTAGCGATTGGTGAGCAGGTTGGGCTGGCGATGGCGCGGCAGCATGGATCATCGCATTGCGCCGAACACTTCAGAACATTTGACACGATCTGCAGTGCCACGCAGGACCGTCAGGATGCGGTGAGCGCACTGCTTACCGAACCGCTGAGCGTGATGCTCGTGGTGGGCGGCTACAACTCGAGCAACACGATTTCGCTGGCGGCGCTCTGCGCGGAGCAGGTGCTCACGTACCACATCGCCGATGCCGCCTGCCTTGATGCGGAGAAGGGGACGATTCGTCACCTGCCCTTGGGCGCGCACGAGGAAGTGGAAGTGCAGGGCTGGCTTCCCGCGACGGGCGCCGTGCGCGTAGGGCTCACGGCCGGTGCGAGCACGCCGAACAACAAGATTGGCGAGACGGTCGCGCGGGTGTTTCTTACGCGCGGGGTTGATCCCGCGGTCATCGGCTGATGGGAGCGCCAGGCACGTGATCGCCTCCTCGGCGGCAACCACCGTGCCTTCAGCACCAGGATTCGTGACCCTTTCGGCCGGCGCGTCGAGCGTGACGCTCCTGCCGTCGCTCGGTGGACGCGTGCGCGACGTGACGGTCGGTGGCCGCCAGTGGCTCTGGCACAATCCTGATGCGGCGTTCACGGTGGCGAATGAAGATGCGTCGCTTGGTGAGGCCGTCGGCTCCGGCGGATTCGACGAGTGTTTTCCGACGATCGCTGCATGCAAACTGCCTACCTGGGTAGAGGGTGCTGCCGGCGCGAAGATCGCCAAGCGTGGCGCGCTCTGGCAGCAGGGCTGTGAGACCGCCGTTGGCACGAATGAGTTAGGCAATTCGGCAAGCTGTTCGTGGACGATCGCTCCGCTGACCTTTCAGTTCACGCGCCGAATCACGGTGCGGCCCGACGGCGTGATCGAGTTCACGTACGCGGCGTCAAACATCGGCGCGGTGCGCGCGCCGTTTATCTGGGCGACGCACCCGGTGTTTCCGCTGACCGATTCGACGAGGCTCGTGTTGCCAAAGGGCGCCAAGACCCGCGTGTGTATGGCGGACGGCGTCGAGCTTGCTGGCGGTGATACGCTGCATGCGTGGCCGGGCGTGCGGTCAGGCGGAAAGCTGGCGGATATGTCACGGCCGGCGGCGCTCGGCGAAAAGTTCGCCTGCACGCTGTTCGTGGAGCTGCCCAAGTCGGAGACGGCGATTGTGCTCGAGGAAGGACGCCAGCGACTCGAGATGCGGGTGCATGGCCGAGAGCTGTCGCATGCGGGCATCTGGATCAATCGTGGTGTGCTTGCGCCAACAGAGCGAAAGCGCCCATTCATGCGCTGGCGTCGCGCGCGGACGTATTCGACCGTGACGATCGGGCCCTGCCTTGGTGCACCGGAGTCGCTGGCCGATGCGCTCGGCGCGTGGGAAACGGCGCGCTGGATTGAGCCTGGCGCGACGGCGCGATGGAGCATGACGTGGCGCGCCGGCGAAGTGGCGGAGTTCGTATGAATGAGCGGGCCGTGACGCGTGCCCTGATGGCTGACGCGATTGACTATGCGGGGCTTTTTCCGCCGGCTGGGCTGAGCATGGCGCGCGCGGTGGAGAACTACGCGAGCTATCGCGCGAGTGTCGAAGCGTGGATGCTCGGCCGGTTCATCTTGCCGGTTGCGCGTCTGGAAGAATTCATCGCGGCCTTCACGGCACTGCCCGCGCACGAGGGTGCGCCGTGGCTGCTGTCGGTGATTGCAAATGCCGGGGACGCGGCTGCGCTCGCCGCGTTCAACGCCCGGTACGGAAGCCGGACCCGCATCGATACGATCGAGGTGCCGCCGATTCGCGCGAGCGACCTCGATGGCCTCGCGCCGTTGGTCGCGATGTACACCGTGTACGCGGAAGTGCCGTGGGCCGACGACCCGGCGCCACTGATTGCACAGCTTGGCGCACGAGGGATACGCGCGAAGCTGCGCACCGGCGGCATCGTTGCAGATGCGATTCCTCCTGCGGCTGCCGTGGCGCGGTTCGTCGCGGCGTGCGCCGGTGCGCAGGTTTCCTTTAAGGCGACCGCTGGGTTGCATCACGCGGGACGTGGTGACTACGCACTGACCTACGAACCAGACAGCGCGCACGCGACGATGCATGGGTTCCTGAACGTCATGGGAGCTGCGCAGGCGGCGTCGGCCGGCGTGGAGCCTGGCGAGCTCATACGCATGCTCGAAGGGGCCACTCCGCGGATTGACGTCGTGGGCCGTGCCGAGGCGAAGGTCGCCGCCGCTAGACTTCAGGGCATGCAGTCGTTTGGGTCATGTTCATTTGATGAGCCGGTGGCTGAACTGAGAGCGCAGGGACTCCTGTGAGCGGAACTCCGCGCCTTGACGACACGCACGATGTTGCGCTGCGCTCCTGGGTGGAGTCGGCGCATGCAGACGCGCATGCAGACGCGCATGCAGACGCGTCTGTGGTGGGTACTGATTTTCCGATCCAGAATCTTCCGTTCGGGGTCTTCAGGCATGAGTTCGAGGAGCACCCGCATCTGGGCATCGCGATTGGCGATCAGGTGCTCGATTGCCTCGAAGCCACTCGCGCGGGATGCTTTCACGCGCTCGACCCCGCGGTGCGCGACGCGCTCCAGAGCTGGTCGCTGAACGGGCTGATGGCTCTCGGTCGCACCGACGCGCGCGCCGTTCGCGGCGTGGCGAGCCGGATGTTGCGCGTGGGAACGCCCGAGTCCGATGCCGCGCAGAAACTCCGCGACCGGATTCTCGTGCCCATGGCGCGGGTGTCGATGCTCGTGCCGGCGGAGATCGGCGACTACACCGACTTCTACGCGTCGATGTTTCATGCGCGGCGCGTGGGGGCGCTGTTCCGCCCTGACAATCCGCTGCTGCCGAACTACAAGTGGATCCCGATTGGCTACCATGGGCGCGCATCGTCCATCGTCGCGAGCGGTTCACCGGTGCGGCGCCCGAGCGGACAAACGCAGAAGGGCGCTGATGCTCCGCCGACCTTTGGGCCCTGCGCCAATCTCGACTACGAAATCGAGCTCGCTATCTGGGTGTGCGGCGACAACGCTATTGGCGAGCCGATTCCCATCGCGCGCGCCGAAGAGCATTTGTTTGGCCTTGGATTGCTCAACGACTGGTCCGCGCGGGACATGCAGTCGTGGGAATACCAGCCGCTCGGACCATTTCTTGCGAAGAATTTCGTGAGCACGGTGTCGCCTTGGGTGGTGACGCTCGATGCGCTGGAGCCATTCCGATTGCCTGCGTTTGTGCGCGAGGCGGGCGATCCTCAGCCGCTCGCGTATCTCGACGCCGCCGCTGATCGTGCACGCGGGGGCTTTGGCGTCACCCTCGAGGTGTCGTTGCTCACGGCAAAGATGCGCGATGGCGGCATGCCGCCGCATCGGCTCTCGCAGTCCGAAGCGAGCTCGCTCTACTGGACGCCGGCGCAGCTGCTCACGCACCACGCGAGCAACGGGTGCAACCTTCGACCGGGCGATTTGCTCGGGAGCGGCACGGTGTCAGGGCCGACGGATAATTCGCGTGGCTGCCTGCTCGAAATCACGCGCCGCGGCGCCGATCCGGTGACGCTGCCGGGTGGTGAGACGCGGACGTTTCTCCTCGACGGCGACGAAGTGATCATGCGCGGCTGGTGCGAACGCCCCGGTGCGGCGCGAATTGGTTTCGGCGAGTGTCGCGGGACGGTTCGCGGCTGAGCTGCGGACCCGCCGTAGGGTGTAGAAAGGGCCACACGGGAGGACGCGCATGACAGGCATCTGGCAGGACATGATGGTCACGGGCGTGCCCATCGCCGAGAAGGTGATGCGAACGATTGCCGTGTACGGGTTTCTCATTGCCGGGCTTCGGCTCTTTGGCAAGCGCGAGCTCGGCCAGCTCAATCCGCTGGACTTCATTGTCCTGCTGCTGCTGTCGAATACGGTGCAGAACGCGGTAATCGGGAACGACAACTCCCTCGCGGGGGGATTGATTGGCGCCGCGGTGCTGTTCATCACGAACGATCTGCTCGTCCGGTTCGCGTACCGCAATCCGAAGTTCAGGCGACTGATCGAAGGGCGGCCCGAAGAACTCATTCGTGACGGACGGTTCATTCGTC
>Ga0214919_10002760_pt1 | contig 27196 bp, 22 predicted proteins | sample LL1503_MetaG_FD_177994 | JGI IMG/M metagenome (GOLD analysis project Ga0214919, IMG submission 177994) | Freshwater microbial communities from Lake Lanier, Atlanta, Georgia, United States - LL-1503 | ecosystem: Environmental > Aquatic > Freshwater > Lake | place: USA: Georgia | collected...
GGCGCAACTCCCTTAAAATGCAGGTGATTGATGGTGGAAGAGCCACTAAATTTGAGTTGGGAATTAAATCGAACCGTGAAACTCAATCCGTTTTTTTGTTGGCTCGTTAGGTGAATCACAAAGACTTTATCTGGATGGGAGACAAAATATTCCCGCTTAATTTTATTGCCGTTTACCTCATGATTCACAGTGGCTATGGCGCGTTCGAGGTCTAGTTCGCGGTAATAATTGGAGCTTTGATTCGGCTGAAAATCTAAATATAAAGTTCCCAAAGGAGCATATGACTCGGAATACTTACCTTGGATTTTCTTAATCAGGGAATCCGCGAGTTTATAATTCTCTTGTTTTAAGGCTTCGCGAACACCCGGCAAATTCTTATAGGCATCCTTATTCATGTAAGGGTCCACGGGCTCACCCGACCACAGCGTCAAATCGTTTAAGAAAATTTTATCGGTATCTGTCCCCCCAAAAACGGTGGCTCCTTGAGTGCCATTTCCTAACACCAATGCCTCCTCAAAATACTTCGCTGGTTTGTTGTACCATAATTTTAGTTTTTTAGGTATGGCCTGGGCTGAAGTAGCTGTGGGCCTAGGAGCCGCAACTAATGTTAGAGGAAATAAAAGAGCAACGAACAGGTAATTGATAATTTTCATTCGAGGTATATATTAATTTTTTAATTAGAATATCTTTGGGGGTAAGGGGGTAATTTTAACTAAGGTAATTTACAACTTTACTAACTTTTAAAAAGTTAGTAAAGTTAAATTACCAAATCAAATTTCAGGTAAATTTAACCCTGAAAATCCCTATAAATTCAGTGCTTTTAGTTTGGCCAAACCTGTTTTTGCCACCAGCAAAGCATCTTGTTGGTATAGTGTTTTGTTAAATAACTCAAGCGATAAAATGACCGGTTGGGACGAAGGTTTCAACAAGCCAACAATCTTTTTAATAGGTGCTTCGCCGTCGCCCGCATAAATGCGATCCGCATCGGTAATGACCCCAGGTTTCATCGTCGTCACATAGTCGTTGACGTGGAAAATTTCGATCGCATTTTCGCCCACTAGGTGCAAGCAATCATGGCTAGATTCTCCTTTATAAATATGAAACACGTCGAGTAACAATCGGGCGGCGGGGTGGCCAGCTTCTGCGGCAACAAATAGCACATCCGCAACGCGATTCAGATTTTTGGAATGGCCCCACATTTCTAATTGGGGAATGACCGACATCGAAACCCCGAGGTCCAAAATAGTCCGGTAGCGTTCTGCGGCGCGGCGAAGGTCTAAACCTGCCTCTTTGGTGGCACCCATGGGAGGTGCGGCAGTACGGGGACAACCTAATTGGGCCAAAAGGTCCATTTCGCGCTTCAACTGCTCAATTCCTTTGTTGCGGGTAGTTTCGTCGTCCACAATCCACTGAGCAAAGCCAATGGCATTTTGAACTTTGATACCCAGGTCAGCAATGCGCTTGCGTGCATCTGCGATGGTCCCTCCCGACTTAAGGTAGGTTTCCAGGGTAGGCACCCAAATTTCACAATGTTTATATCCGGCTTGGGCGGCTACTTCGAGTTCCTTGATGAAACCCAGTTTTTGGCCCATGATGGTACTCATGTTGAGGGAAAATTCGAATTTTTGTTTAGCCACAACAGAGCTATTGGCTAACGACTTAGATTTGGCTTCTGTTAGGGATGGAATAAGCGCCATTCCGGCGGCGGTTCCAGACGCTTTAATTAGCGCACGACGACTCATTTGCATCATAATTTATATAGGTTTGATGCAAATTAAGGATAAATAAAAAGAACAAAAAATAATTTTATTCTTGATACGATTCGCCGGCCTTAAAACTATTCTCGATTCCTTGCAGGCTTGGGTTGTCGAAGACCTCTCCGCCATTGTATTTATAGCGCGTAGGTTCCTGGCCCAAGGCTTTTCGGTGCCATTGATACCCTTCTGAAGAAGAATAATGACACACAAAAGATTTGCGGGTAAGCTCTGGATTGATGATCGGGTCACCGCCATGAACTAATGAGGCGTGCCAAATAAGGACATCTCCTTTTTTGATCAACAAAGTCTCCTTTTTCAGTTTTTTTTGCGCACACAGTTTATCTAAATAGATGGCAAAATCGTCCGGATTTTTTTTGGAATGTTCATTGTAAAAGATGCCATTCCCAAATTTAAATTTTTTGATTTTATGTGATCCGGCAAAATAATAGAGGGGTCCCGCATCCGCATGTACGTCTTCCAAAGGAATCCAAGCGGCGGCTAAATGGCTAGGTATTTGTGAAGTTACATAGGGAAAATCTTGGTGGGTGGCTTGTTGGCTCCCATACAAAAAAGTCAAACTCTGCATCGCCACAGGGGTCTGATTGAAGATGGCCTGTAAAAAACCGACAATTCCGCTGTGCAGCATGAGTTTTTTTCCGTAGACCGACTGGTTATGAAAATCGTTTATTTTGATGTATCGGCCCATTAAATTGTCCATGGGAACCGCGGAAATCGGTTGGACTGGATTTTTCACATACTCAGGCAAGTCGATGCGAATTTCAGTACTGTATTGGTCTTTTTGTTGGATCAGCTCCTCCACATCCTTCATGTAGAAATCGATCAAATTTTCAGGGATGATATTTTCCAGAATCACATATCCGTTTTTCTCCCAAAAGGACAATTTTTCTTGTAGGTCAAAAGGCAAATTTTCAGAAAAAGTGTATTGATTCACAAATTCAGGAATATCCGCCTTAGCTACATCGATCCATGGTAACGTTTGTTGGTCAAAGTCGGTGGGAAAGGTAATTAACTGTTTTTTGAGGTACTGCTTAAATCGATCGATCATGGGAACTAGTATTGAGGTGGAAAGGTAGGAAATGAAATTCAGATTAGAAAAAAAAATGAGGGATCGGTCGTGGGCCGATTGGACCAATGCCTAAATCCTATACTGAACGAAAATTGAATATGTTTAATTTACCTATATTTGTGTTTAAAAAATAATTGAAAAACATTACGCATGAAAGATATTAAGACGGCTGAGGCCTTTGCCACCTCGTGGAATAACCTTCCAGGGGGATCTGTATATACCTTTGATCAATTTGAAGATTGGTTTGCGCCGCTACAAAAATCTGATTTGAAAGGCAAGGAAGTCCTTGAATTAGGTTGTGGAAATGCCAGTTTATTGGTCCATGCGGCGCAGTGGGAGCCGTCTAATTTAGTGGGGATTGATTTGGGGGAGAGTATTGTCTCGGCCAACCAGAATATGTCTCAAACCGGTTTTAAAAATTACCGAATCGAAAAGGCTGATTTAACGGAATACCGTGCGGCAGAAAAGTTTGATGTGGTTTATTCGATTGGCGTTTTGCATCATTTAAAAAATCCGGTGGAGGGTTTTACATCGGCGGTTGAAAACACCAAACCGGGAGGAGCTTTTCATTGCTGGGTCTATGCCAAAGAGGGCAATGGTCTAATCATTTGGGTCGTAGATCCGATCCGAAAGGTGGCCTCCAAATTGCCTTGGTGGATAAATAAATATTTGATTGCCACGCCGCTATCCTTTTTATATTTTCTGTATGCGCATTTCATTGTGGCTTTGGGCATTTCCTTTATGCCCCTGTATGCGTACAGCCAATGGATTTGCAAGCGCAATTTCATGTTTTTCAGGCATGTGGCTTTTGACCAGTTGGTGACGCCACAAACGAAATACATCGACCGGCCGACGATTGAGCGTTGGCTTGCGGATAATCCAAAGGTTGACACTGCGAAGACTTATATAATCTTTCGCAATGGGAATTCGTGGAAGTTTGGGGGGAAGGTGAAGTAGGGGGGTAATCCCTGTTAATCTAACTTTTAAAAGATTTCGTAAAATGCTTAAATTATTTAACTATAAATGAACAATTTAAATTCAATCTAAAATAATTTAAACTCTTAAAATTAAATTAATTTATATGTTTCAAATCGAATGGTCAAAAAACAATTTATTTCAAAATAGAAATGAATATACAATTGAAAACTGTATATCAAACTCTGAGGAATTGATGTTTATTGAATGGGAGGAACATTGTTTTGAATGTGCGCCTCCTATTTGTTACAAGACCTGTGCAAATTATTTAAAAAGGAATGATCTAAAGTGCCAATTACTAAAAAATGGAATTTTACCTATCAATGAGAACCCCTCTTTTAGACCAGATGTATATTTAAAGTTTAGAAATTGGGGTAAATTAGAGGTAATTTATCTGTCATTTTTATTCGTATCGCCTATATTTGAAAGATTTGCGTTCAAATATAATAAGCTAATTTCAAATTTAATTTTTGCTCTTTATTCAGCATTGCCTTTTTTAGATTTTGATCACAAAAAAAGATTAAATGGTTTATATACTTTCATAAAATCAAAGTTTTATAAAATTTTACAAAAAACTTATAAAAACAAAATCGATACGCGTAAATATAGTTATTCGTTTAAATTTACCTGTTATTCATTTTCAGAACCTTTCAAGTTGATTTTTGAATCTGGGTTCGAAAAGTTTTATTTTGACATAAAAAAAGGTTCGAATATTCATGTTTATAATTTTGATATTGAGTTTGCTCAGAAAATAGGAGACTATTTTCGAATTTATCCAGAAAATGATTTTAACGCTGAATTGATCATAGGAAACTGTGATATCACTAGAACTTTTTTATCAGGCAAAGAAGAAAAGTCATCTAATAGGCCTAAAGTTGTTGCATGGGATTTAGATAATACTCTATGGAATGGAATATTAGTCGAAGATGGTCATGATAAAATAGAGTTGAGAACAGAAATTGTAAATTCCATTAAAAAACTAGATTCGCTGGGAATTGTAAATTCCATTATTAGTAAAAATAATTTTGATGATGCGATAAATGCTCTAAAAACATTTGGAATTGATCACTATTTTGTTTTTCCACAAATTAACTGGAACACAAAAAGTGAGAACATGAAAGCTTTAATTAAAAAGTTAAATGTACTTCCTGATACAATAATATTCATCGATGATAATAATTTTGAAAGAGACGAGGTAAAATCAATTTTCCCGGAAATTATTTGCCTTGATCAGTACGCATTCCCAGATATATTGAATACAGATACATTTAATTTTAATCCAACAAAAGATGCTATCAATAGAAGACTATCTTACAAGGCAGAAGAATTAAGAACTATTGAGGAATCAAAATTTGGATTAAACTATGACGAATTTTTAAAAAGTTGTAATATTAAAGTGCTAGTTAAATTCCCAAATGAAGCTATAGAATATGAAAGAATTAATGAATTAATAAGTCGGACAAATCAATTGAATTTGTCAGGAACAAAAATGGGTGACCTTGAATTAAAAAATTTATTGTCTAAAAGCGGCGTTGATCAAGTAATTTTTTCAGTTGAAGACAAATATGGTAATTATGGAATCGTTGGGTACCTTAATTTTTTAAAAATATATGATAATCAGTCTAAGTTGGTTGAACTTCAAATCTTAAATATGTTCATTAGCTGTCGTGTAGCTCAAAAAAGAATTGAAAATGCCGTAATATATTGTTTGTGTGATTACTACAACTTAGAAAACAATGCTATTGTAACTGCAAATTTTGTTTCAACTAGTAAAAATAAACCAATTTTAGATTCATTTATTCTAATGGGATTTACTCTTGTTGATAATAATTTAAAAGCCAATAGAAAAGATATAATCGACCCTCGAAAAACAATTTTAGTTTCTTTTTAAGATTCAATATGATCATTATAAATGCTGATGACTTTGGGCTGTCCAAACCAATAAATAAAGCGATTTTGGAATGCTTCAATAATAAATATATTAGCTCAACTTCAATGATAGTTAATATTGAAGAGCCATTTAAAGACGCTGTCGAAATCATTCTAAATGGGTTAATTCCCAAAAATAGTGTAGGGATACATTTAAATTTAGAAGAAGGAAAGCCAATTACTGAAAATATAAAAAATTTAGAATTTGTCTGTAATTCCGCAGGTGAATTTTTCTATAATTTTAGAACAAAAAATAGATTTTATTTAGATCCTGTCGTAATAAGTTTGATTAAAGAAGAACTGGCAGAACAAATTTCATTATTTAAAACAAGTACTCAGTTTTTACCTACGCATATTGACTCGCATAATCATACACATACTGAATTTGCAATTTTGAAAACAATAATTGAATTGTCGAAAGATTTTGGAATTAATAAAGTTCGACTGTCAAGAAATTTAGGAAATGGTATTGGATTAAAACATAAAATATACAAAATCATTTATAATTATATTTTGAGGCTTAATTTAAATTGCACCAATTATTTTGGCGATATAGTAGACTATAATGAAAAGATATTAAATGAAAAATTTAATTATGAAATTATGGTACATCCTAGATATAATGAAATGAATAAATTAATTGAATTAGATGGAGAAGACTTTATTATTAAAATAGAAAAGTTATTCAAGCAAAATAATTCTAAAATAGTTTCTTACCATAGTTTATGAGAGAAATGAAGCAAAAGAGAAATGAAATGATTCTAAATTGTAGAAGTACGTTACTAAAATCGTTGTTAACTTAAAATTAATATTTTAAAAAACTAAATATGCAGTATAAAAATTATCTAAAATATATTTTTACTTCCACCATTAAATTGTTTAGAATATCAGATAATTCTAATAAGAAAAAATGTATCCTTTATGGGAATTGTCAAGCAACTGTTTATTTGTATAATAAATTAATCATAACACCGCATTTTTATAACCTATATGAAATTATTTCATATGTTAACCATGACAGAGATCAAGTAAAAAAATTAAAAGTAATTGACATCTATGAACTAAAAAATTGTGATTTATTTATTTATCAACCTCTTGCCGAATCTCATGGAGTTTATTCTACAAATAATATATTAAAATTTATAAAAAATACTTGTATAAAAATTAGTTTCCCCTATTTATATAATTCTAGTTTTTACACTGTATATTTCGAAGATGCATCAACTAGATGGACAACAGAAACCTTAGTAAATTGTGGTTGGAAAAATATAATTTTATTAATTAATAGAGGGAGTACATTAAATAAAATTCTAAACTTATTTGATGAAGGCAAATTAGACTTTTACTTTCAAGAAAGGTTCAACATTTGTTTAGAATTACTAAAGGAAAAAGAAAAAAATTGCACAATAAAAGTCTCTAATTTTATTTTAAGTAATTATTTGAAAAAACGATTATTTCTAACACAAAATCATCCAAGTGACTTTTTAAATACTTTTATAATTAATGAGATTTTAGATCATATTGGCTTAAAAAAAATACCTAACAAGTATTATTTGGAGCGCTCAATAGAGTCATTTTGTAGTTATGATTTATATAATAATAAAATTTTAGCTCATGGTTTTTCTATAAATAATGAAATTACAAAACAGAAAATAATTAACTTTTATGAATATTTCAAGGCTAAAAAATTATCACCTCGGGACTTAATCCTAAAAGGTATTAATGGTGATCCTGAAAAATTTATTGATATGCCTTTTTAAATTTATTGATTTTATTTAGTGTTTAGAAATTAAATTTATGATTGAAAAAATACGCCAAGGTTAGAAAATATAAAAATGCTTTTATTAATTTTATCATAAAATTTTAATTACCCATATGAAAAATATAATTATACTAGGAGGAGGGGGTTTTATCGGAGGTCACTTGGGAAGGAAGATGAAAAATCTAGGATTTCATGTAAGAATCGCCGATATAAAAAATCACGAATACTTTGATCATAATGAAATTTGTCATGAATTTATTAAATGCGATTTAACAGACCCGAAAGCCGTAGAATTGGTCATTACAGAGAATTGCGATGAATTATATCAACTAGCGGCAGATATGGGGGGAGCAGGATACATTTTTACAGGAATAAATGATGCCAACGTAATGCATAATTCAGCAATGATTAATTTAAATGTTGCGAAGGAATGTGTTAAAAAAAATGTTAGAAAGGTCTTTTATTCTTCTTCCGCTTGTATTTATCCAGAAAATAATCAAATGGATCCTAATAATCCTAATTGTAGGGAATCTTCTGCATATCCCGCAAATCCTGATTCAGAATATGGATGGGAAAAACTTTTTAGCGAAAGACTATTTTTAGCTTTCAATAGAAATTATAATTTAAATATTAAAATTGCAAGATTTCACAATATATTTGGTCCTCAAGGCACTTGGCATGGCGGTAAGGAAAAAGCCCCGGCCGCTATGCTCCGAAAGGCCGCAGAAACGGAAAACGGTAATTCATTTGAAGTATGGGGAGATGGGTTACAAACGAGAAGTTTTTTATATATTGATGAATGCCTTGAAGCAGTATTGAGGCTAATGAATAGTGAATTCTCCGGCCCAGTAAATATTGGTTCTGAGGAAATGGTTTCAATCAATCAATTAGCAGAAATGGCAATATTAATTTCTGGTAAAAAAATATTCTTACATAATTTGGGAGGTAACGAATTCGTAGCCAAATATGGATTTAAGTGCCCTACGGGTGTGAGAGGAAGGAATTCAGATAACACATTGTATCATGAAAAAATTAATTGGGTGGTTTCCAAACCACTAACAGAAGGAATGATTAAAACATATTCTTGGATTAAGGCACAAGTAGACAAATCGGAAAAACAAATCAGATAATTTATTTTAAAATTTCTTAAAGAATTTATAAAACAGTTAATTACCTTTTTATTATGTTACGTGATTGGGCTAAGTAGAAAAAAATTATTCGAACAAAGTAAATTTATTGTGAATTAAATTCTTTTTAATAGCAAATTGACCCGACTACCATGAGCATGAAAAATTTGATTTAGTTTATTCCGTTAGGGTGATGCATCATTTAAAAAAAACCCTTTCTAAATAAATAGAAGGGTTTTTTACAATTTAAATGGTGGTAGATCCCGGACTCGAACCGGGGACACACGGATTTTCAGTCCGATGCTCTACCAACTGAGCTAATCCACCATTCACCCTGACGTATGCGATGGGACTGCAAAAATACGGATATTTTTATTTAATCCCAATCTGTGCTTGAAAATTGTTGGATTAATTGCAAATCGCTAAAAAAGAGGCCAAATGTGAACATCGCTTGCAAGCCTGAAAAATACAGCCTGCGATTTTTAAAAAATAATGCTTTGAAAATTACCTTTAAATAAACAATTTTTGATTTTCGAGAAAAAACCTTGTTTCTTTGAAGTAAATGCGTACCCGCAAACCATGATCCGAATCATTCTACTTAGTTCTCTATTCACTTTATCAACCTGGCTATCCGCCGGAGCATCAAATTCATTTACCATTTCAATAGACACCAGTATTCACGTCACTGCCGAAATTCAGGCCTTGGCTTCCGATGTGGGGACTACGCCTTTTTGGATTAGAAGTTTGCGCTATGGGGCTATTCCTTTGCAAAACCCTGGGGCTGTCTTCACGGCCAATAGCCATAAAAACTACACCTTAAATAAGAAGTACGATTGGAAATACGGAGTCGAAATAACGGGATGGGGAGGAAAACAATCCGACATCATGTTGACAGAAGCCTACCTAAGTGGCCGAAGAGGCAAATGGGAAATATGGGCAGGCCGACGAAAGGAAGTCTATGGTTTAGGCGATACGACTCTTTCAGGTGGATTTTATACTTGGTCAGGAAATGCGCGACCCATGCCTAAAATTCAAATAGGTACACGCGATTACATTAATTTTTTAGGCCAATGGCTTGGTGTCAATATGAATTGGTCGCATGGAGTTTTTGATAACCAAGGATTAGTAAAGGGCGCCATGTTGCATCAAAAGTCATTGTATGGAAGGTTAGGAAAACCAACTTCCTTCATCAGTATTTTTGGGGGTTTAAATCACCAAGTATCTTGGGGTGGGGAAGCAAAAATTAAAAACGGAGGGCCTTATGATTATTACCCTTCAGGACTTAATACGTATTTTTATGTGGTCACCCTCTTAAAAGATCGTGAAGTTGTGGCCATTGATAATCTTTCATCAGAGGATGATACGAATAATCAATATGGCAATCACCTTGGATCTATCGATTTAGCCTTAAAACTTCAAGCCTTTAATGCTGAACTATTATTTTATAAGCAAACGGCCTACGAAACGGGCCGAGTGTTTTCGCTCATTACTGCGGACGATGGGCTTACAGGTATAAGTTTCAAAAGAAAGAAAAAAGGAATTATTGAAGGAATTGTGGTAGAACATCTATATACCCAAAACCAGGGTTTATATATTTCAGCGATAGGGAAATACTTTAATGCCAAAGATCCACATTATCCTGAGCAAGAAAATTACTTAAACAATGGGGGAAGGGGTGGATGGGATTATCAGGGGAAAGGAATTGGGACGCCTTTAGTTGTGATTGATTCAGAAAGTCAGCAAGGTGGCAATCCATATAATTTTTCTTATAATGCCTTAAGATCATATTATGTAGGTATTATGGGGACGTTGCCATCAGATATACATTATGTCATGCGAGTTTCTCAATCCTACCATGGTTATGTGACCGGATCATTAAAAGAGCCTCACAAACGATATGTCCCTGAAATACCACAGTTTTCAAGTTCGTTAAGCCTACAAAAAAATGTCTTGGGGAAAATAAGTCTGCAAGCCCAGATAGGCTATGACCATGGCCAACGAGTGACCGACACGATGGGGATGAGCATCGGTATTAAATATTGGTTATTTTAAGAAATTTTGCCTCCACAATTGGAACACCATCAAATTCCACAATTCCTTCCGGTTATTTTGTCGGCCTTTAAAATGATTTTGCTTCAGCCGCTCGACGTATGGATAATCAAACAATCCCTGGGATTCAATGACCTCTTTGCTCAATAAATCATGGCAGAGATCTTTCAATTCATTTTTCAGCCATAAGGAAACTGGAATACCAAATCCCTTTTTAGGTCGGTCAATGATGTCTTCAGGTAATTTCCCTCGCATCGTTTCCTTCAGTAAATGTTTTCCTTTAAAGCCCTTTAGTTTATACTCATAAGGCAAACGATTTAGAAAATCGACTACATTCACATCCATGAAGGGGGCACGCACTTCCAAGGAATTCATCATGGAAGCCCTATCCACCTTCACTAAAATATCGTCCTGCAAATAGGTCTTTAGGTACATGTAAATCAGTTCCTGCTCCGATCCACGTTTGGCATATTCATCCACCACCTTCAAAGTATTTTGATGAGGTATTTTATAGGCTAAATCTTTATTCCAAAGATTCTTTTTCTCCGAAATACTAAAGCTCCCTAACCATTGGCTATGCCTAAATCGCTTTGAGCTCTCAAAGCCTTTTAAAAATTGCCTTAATTTAAAGTCCAACGAAATGTTCTGATCACTTGCTGGTAGAAAATTGACCATTTTTTGCAAGCCTTGAACCATTTGAGCGGGCATCCAAGCCAACAATGGAGCTAATTTTTCCGAAATAAAAGTAGGATAGCCGGCCAGCAATTCATCGCTCCCATCCCCGCCTAAAGCCACCGTCACTTTTGACCGTGTAAATTGAGATAGTAAATAAGTAGGTAAAATAGAGGGGTCCGCAAAGGGTTCATCTAGCGATGAGAAAACAGTTGGAATCAGGTCAATGGACTCTTGGGCCGTTAGAATACGTTCATGATGTTCTGTCCCTAATTGTTTAGCTACTTGTTGGGCATAAGCCCGCTCATCATAACTCTTTTCATTAAAGCCAATAGAGAAAGTTTGAATGGGTTTTGTCGCTTGCTTTTGGGCATAATAGGCTACGGCGCTACTGTCCAATCCTCCACTTAAAAAGATACCTACCGGTACATCTGCCACTAAACGTAAGGCCGTGGCTTCGGCCAATAAGCGATCTAATTCTTCTTTGGCTTCCTCAAATGAAATCTCGAGGGGAATAAAATTGGGTTCCCAAAATGCCCCTCTATTAATATTCCCTTTATAATCTATTTGTAAATAATGCCCTCCCTCTAATTTCTCCACTCCCTCAAAAATACTGATGGGGGTGGGTACATAATCTAAAGTTAAATATTGATTTAAGGCATTTAAATTTAGCTCGGATTTAAATGAGGGGTGCTTTAAAATGGCTTTCAACTCAGAGGCAAATAACAGCGTACCTGATGCCTGAGCTATATAAAGAGGCTTTTTGCCCATGCGATCTCTGGCAAGGACCATTTCATTTCGCTCATAATCAAAGATGGCAAAAGCAAACATGCCATTCAATTTAGAAAGGCATGCCAGACCATCTGCTTGATAGGCTTTTAAAAGAACTTCTGTGTCTCCTTGGGTTTGAAAAGGACCATAGCCTCGATCCATTAAATCCTGCCGAATGGATTTAAAATTATAAATCTCCCCATTAAAGACAATGACAAAACGCTTATCCTCAGAGAAAAAGGGCTGATGTGCGCCAGCAGAAAGGTCCAATATACTCAAGCGGGCATGGCCTAAACCCAGCGCCATTTTAGGATCAAAAAATGTCCCTGTGAAATCTGGTCCCCGATGGTGTAATGCCTCCGTCATGGATCGCATCACGGATTCATCTCCCTTCCCCCAAAAACCTGCTATCCCACACATATTAGAAATTCACTCGGTTTCGTATAGAAAATGGCGCTGAATTTTGGCTCTCAAAATAAGTACGCATCATGATTTCGGATATAATGCCTAATAAGACCATTAGCACTCCCACGGTAAAGAACATGGCACTTAGAATAGGCAATGGAGTTTCAACAAAATCTTTTTCGCCCGTCAACTTAAAATATCCGGCCACACCGAAAGTAAAGAAGCTCATTAAGAATGACAATATTCCTACACCCCCAAAGAAGTGAATAGGCCTGGTCATGAACTTCTCTAAAAAACGAATAAGGATTAGATCCAATATAACTTTATAAATACGAAACAGGCCGTAGTTGGACTGCCCAAACATCCTAGGCCGATAACTCACTGGTAATTCCGTTACTGTTCCTCCTTGCCATTTACAAAAGACGGGAATGAATCGGTGCATTTGGCCATAAAGTTTCACATCTTGAACTATATCGCGGCGATAAGCCTTTAAGGTGCAACCGTAGTCATGCAAAGGAACTCCCCCTATTTTTGAGATGAGTTGGTTCGCTAATAATGACGGTAATTTCCGCGTTAAAAATTGGCCTTCCCATCTTCCCTTGCGCCAACCAGACACCACGTCATAGCCTTCATTTAATTTGTCGACCAACAATCGAATGTCTTTTGGATCATTCTCTAAATCACTGTCGATGAGCACGATGATATCCCCAGAAGCCGCTTGGATCCCAGCGCTAAGTGCAGCTGTTTGACCATAATTGCGTCTAAAATTTAAAAGTTTAATCCGATTGTTTTGGGCAGCCATCTTTTGCAATTCAGGCCAAGATTGATCTTTGGATCCATCATTGACCGCTATGATTTCATAATCATAGTCTTTTACAGCACGCTCTAATTCCTCAAACAAGAGGGGAATGGAGGGGGCTTCATTGTAGATGGGCAATACGACGGTTAATTCCATTTTCTTTTTATAAAACTAAGCAAACGATGCAACACCGTCAAACTCATGAGGATCCAAATGGGATACAAAACACAAAAATACCTTTCTTCTGCTTGTTTAAAAACAAAGAGGTATAAAAATAATACGTAGGCATTCAACCAAGCACACCACGTCAGCAGATTGGGGTCCTTCCAACGAACACCAAAATACAGCGTTAATAGCAACGCGAAGGATGAAAAAAACCACATCATGCCATTGACAAGGGAAATAAAGGCTTGCAAACTGGCATATAAAAATGGATTTAAGCGCGCATAAATGGCAGGATTTCTAAATACATTATCGAAAAAATAAGTGGTAAAGAATGTATTTTTAATTCGGTTTACATTTGCCTCCACGTAAAAAAGAAAGGGTTTTTCTTTTCGAATGCTAGCGACATATTGGGGACTTCGATTGCGTATGTAGGCCAACTCATCCTTGCATTCAATCGGAATGTTTTGGGGATTTTTTATCGTCACGGTCGTCAAATAAACAGATGTCAAGGCACGCTTAAGATTGTGCAAGGAATCAAGATTCATTTGGCTTGTAAAAAAATCAGGACTGGGCTGAATTAATTGGGCTTCCTTGAAATTGGGATAGGGTACCCCTTCGATAAAAACAGGCTCAGCAAAACCTCCCGAAAAATACCAAGCCGCTTCAGAATCCATGCGCCAAAACTGGTGAGATCCCCCATAGGCGCGAATGATCTCTTGCACCGATTGGAATCCATAAATACCCCCATAAAGTCCTTCCGGATAAAATGTCTGATAGGTAAGCGGAACAAAGGCATGAAATTTAATGGCATTCCTAAGGATCCAGGATCCTTCGATTAAAAAAAGGGGAATGATGAGTAAAAGAAAAAAGCGTTTAGGGCGTTTTTTCTGCAAAAGATAAAAACCAAGAGGAATAAAGAGTAGGCAAAAAATGGATTTTAGGAAAATGAGCCAACAAACCGCTAATCCCATCAAAATAGGGTGTCGGCCTGGTCGAAAACATAAATAGCTGATGAAAATTAAAAGGCTAGTGGCGAGGGATTCCGTGCTCAGGTAAGAATCAAAAAGCAAGTAATAATTGACCTCCAGCAATAGAAAACTTAATGCATATAAGATGCGAGAGCGGGTGAGTTCACAAACCATTTGGGCTAATAAACCATAGGCCACCCCGGTAATGACAAACTGCAATAAGATGATGAGAAAAAAACTGATTTCGTTCGAATGACTGATCAGAAAAAAGCCATAGAACAAAAATCCATAGCCTGGCATCCGATAATCAGGGCTGTAGGAGCCCTGTTCCAATAAGTGGATGATTGGCTCAAAATAAGACATCGTATCGCCATGAAAATGGATGAAATAATCCGGGCGATGAAAAAGCAACACCATGACGAGGTAAATGGCTAGCATTTTTACCAAGTTTAGGCCGATGCCCCATGAAATCGAGGTTTTTAATTGAGGCATGGATTAGCTATTCAATTTTAGCCAAGCCACAAAACGAGTTAAGCCCTCCTTCAGACTTGTATTCGGGGCATATTGAAGAAGTCTTTCCGCCTTTTGTATATCGGCGAACGTACGATCTACATCTCCTTCTTGCATATCCATCCATTGGATGTTGGCGGGAGTCCCTATGATTTCTTCCAAAGTGTGAACCAGATCGATTAGTTGGATTGGATTTTTACTTCCTAAATTGATCGTCTCGTAGACCTTTTGATGCGACAAGACATAATCCATTGAAGAAATAATTCCTTGGACGATATCGCCCACATAGGTATAATCACGGGACGTGGAGCCGTTGCCAAATAAGGTGATGGCTTCGCCGTTCAACATCGACTTAGCAAACTTATGAATCGCCAAATCAGGTCTTTGTCTCTCGCCATAAACGGTAAAAAAGCGAAGGTTAATGACATCCATATGGGCCAAATGGTGAAAGGTATGTGTCAACAACTCTCCCGCTTTTTTAGTGAAAGCATAAGGAGAAATGGGATGATCCACAGGATCCGATTCGGCAAAAGGAACTTTTACATTATTGCCGTATACAGATGAAGAGGACGCGAAGACCAATTTATTCATACCAAGACCTTTCATCCATTGGAGCAAAGCCATCGTTTGACTCAGATTGGCATCAATATATTGCTCCGGCTGGACAATGGATGGCCTCACCCCTGCCTTAGCCGCAAGGTGAATGACCACGCCAAAATTTATATGTGGAAATAGCGAAGCCACATCCCCCACATTGCCTTCGATGAATGTGAATGAGGGGTTTAAAAGACAAGCGGATATATTTTGTTCCTTAATAGACCTAGAATAAAAATCATCAAAATTATCAATACCAAAGACTTGATGTCCCTGATGTAATAGATATTCAGCTACATGGCTCCCAATAAAACCGGCGGCACCGGTAAGTAAGATTTTATGCATTAATTGAAAAGATAGAATTCAAACAATTTAAATTTTTAAATAAATGATTTTTTAAGTCTTAAGAAATAGCTCTCAAAGTAATTAAAACTTATATATGCGATAATATAGGTAAAAGCAAAAGATAAAATCATATCAATTACCAAACCAAAATTAAAGAACCTATTATAAGTCAAAAAACACAAGGGATGAAATACATATAGTCCATAGCTAATTTTGCCAGAATGCATTAAAAATTGGCTCTTTAAAATCTCCTTAAATTTATTATTTTCTTTAAGCACCAATACATACCCAATAACAAAAAAATAAGACAATGACATTAAATTAAATTTAATTAGCTGTACCCATTTATTTTCTAAACCAGAATATAATGTCCACAAAATTATAGTTGGAATTATTGTTAATAGAAATAATTTCAAAAATAAAATAGGTTGTATTTTACTTAATAAATTTCTGTACTCTAGAACAGCTATTAAACCACCAAGCGCCAATTCATCAAATCGAGTAAAGGTGAAATAGAAAACTTCAATATCATTAAAAAGGAAAATAGCTCTTGAAATAATTGCGATTCCTAATATAATATAAATAACCTTCGTTAGTCGATTAATTTTTGTAAAGAGTACAACTAGTGGCCATATTAAATAAAAGTGCTCTTCAACTGCCAAGGACCAGAAGTGAACAGGCCCAAACCAGCCTCCCCCCCCCAATGAAAGGTCATTGCAAAATTTTGCATATATGTCCAATAAAATATTTGGTCTCTAAATGAAGTAATTTTTTCATTAAAAAAATAAGGGTAAACAAAATAGTAAATAGTAAGAAATAAATAATAAAGGGGAAAGATTCGTAGAGCCCTTCTTACATAAAAATTTAGAAAATAATTTTTATCAAATTTTGACCTTAACAACAATCTAGTTATTAGAAAACCCGATAAGACAAAAAATAAAGAAACACCTGTCCCACCCAAATTAGCTAATTTATTTAAAAATAGGAATCCCGCGGTTTTATTATTTAAAATTTGAAAAAAGTGGCAAAACATAATCATTAATGCGGCAACGGCTCGGATTCCATCAAGTTCCTTGAAATATTTCATATTAATCAATTTCCTTATAATGAAATAATGTTTTGGCCAAGCCCTCTTTTGCCGTTAACGGTAAATTAGAATTTATTTGTTTTAGAATTTCATGGTTTGAGACAACAAAATTTTGAGTTAACTTCTCGATTTTAAGACTATTAAATGGCAAATTAAATAAATCTCCAAGGCGCCCTAATAGCTTAATTAATTTAATAGGTATATCAATTTTGTTCAATTTGCGATTTTGTGAATTTGCAATCATGGCGACCACCTCATTGGTCGATAGTGGCTCGGAATCTGCCATATTATAAATTCCCGATTGTATATTTTCAATTGATATTAACTTTTCTATAACAAATAATAGATTATCAATTGAGCAAAAAGATCTCTTATTCTCATAAAGCCCAAATGGCCAGGGAAGTCCAAATTTTATAAACTTATATAAATCATTTAAGTTCCCCTTATTATTTTTGCCATGAATCATGCAGGGTCTTATAATAAATGCTTTTTGATTTTCTTTACAACTATGATTTAAAATATAATTTTCAGCTAATAGCTTACTTTCTCCATATGAAGTTTTCGGATTGGGAAATATTTTTTCTGTTAAAATTTCATCGCTATGGTCAGTTACAGCTTTTATTGAACTAAAAAAAATGAATATTTTTGCATTTGATTTTAGAAAAATATCATACAAATCTTTAGTGAGTTTGTAATTGGCTAAAAGATAATCTTCATATGTATATTTACCCTTCACATCGTGTGCTATTCCAGCTAAATGAATAAAAACGTCACAATTTTCTAAAAATGATGGATGAATTCCACTTTTTATATTTACTGAGTCTACACAATAATCTAAGTCTACCAAGAACTTACTTAAGTTGATCCCAACAAATCCACTTGCCCCACTTAATAATATTTTTTTCATATTTTAAAAAAATATTCTACTTTGGTAAAATGATAATAAAATCAGCCCCAATGAAAAAAGTTATTCCAATACTTTTATTGTTCATATTAATTTCCAACATACTATACGAACTTTTCCTAAACACAATATTTAATATTCATCAAATTTCATTTGATAATATGACATATTCTGAAATGATTCTGAATTATAATTTTGGGATTATTCGGAGAGGTCTTGTAGGTGAATTAATTCGCCAAATTAATTTAATTCTAAAATTTAATTCAAGTGTTGAGATTGTTAACTTTTTGATTTTTACAATTAACATTATCAATTTGGCACTTCTATCTTATTTGTTTTTAAAAGATAAAAGAATCAAATTATTTCTCTTATTTATAATTGCTCCCGGTAGTCTATTTTTAGTCTATACACAAGATTTTCACCTATTTGCAAGAACTGATATATTTGGTTACCTATTCTTATTAATTCAATTTGCTTCACAAACTTCAAAAAGCAAAGTATTAAGTTCATTTAAATTTCAAGTTGTATATCTTTCTATTTGTTATTTAATTTTACCTTTTATTCATGATGGATTTGTATTTCTATTTTTCCCAGCTTCCTTAATATTGTTTTATATCTATTTCAAAAACAAAGGAATACAAAAATTTATAATCCCAAGTCTTTTTTTGCTTCTATCATACTTTTTAATCATCTTATCACTACTAATTTTTAAGATAAATCCAGATGAATTATTTAATGCCTTAACAATTCAAGACAGATCCATTATTTGCAATAATTGCCCAGGTCCAATTGATTCAATGGATTATGGATATTACTATTTTATGAAAATAAATACGCTTAAACATAGTTTTGTTGAAATAATTTATCAAATAGCTAATTTTAATATCTGGTATTGGTTAAACATTTTAGTCATAATTTATATTTTCACTTATTTAACAAGCGAATACTCAAATTTAAAGCTCTATCAAGAAAATATTCTTATATGTTTTATAATAATTACAATTCCCATTTTATTGCTCTGTATTATCGCAATTGATTATGGGAGGTATTTCGGAATAATTACTATGAATTTGTTTTTATTTTTTACTGTTCCTCATGAAATTTTTAGTAGACTAGAATTAAAGTTAGGACAAAAAGAAATTTCAGTAAATAAAATTCTAAATATTGAAATAAAAAATAAAATTATCCTATTTATAATTTTAGTTATCTTAGGTTTAGGTACGCCAGTAGCATATACCTCTGGTTTCAAACAAACTCTGTACAAAAACAACTTTATTTTAATTATTAAGGATCATATTTTTCCAAAGAAATATTTTAGATAATTTTTAAATCTAAAAAAATTTAGAAAATAAAGGAAACTTATAAATCATTTTTAAACTTTAAATTACTGAAATACAATCCCCACGAAAATACATGAACTAAGTTTCCGCTTGATGCAAAACCTGTATCAATTAACGAATAAAAGAATAAGCACAATATAGGCGTAAATTTCAAAGATGATTTATAAAGAATGGCATTATAACCTTTTTGATATATTATAATTCCGAACCACCATACCAAATACGCGACTACCCCAAATCCGCCAACCATTAAATACACTTCTAGAATAAAATTGTCAGCCTTTATTCCAGCATAACTCCCTGATTCATTCAATGATAAATAATTACTCCACGCATCAAATCTTTTAGAAGATAAAATATTAATTAACTCGAACGCATTTGCAAAAGAAAAAGCGAAAATTACAATAATTAGAAAAAGTGTTAAACTAATCCAAAAGGCCTTAAACTTTACCTCTGAACAGAAAAAAATAAAAAGCAAAAAATACAAAAATGCATTCCTTGAGCTAATTAATAGAAGTAAGAATATCCCCCCCCAAAAGACATATTTGCGAATTTTCACATACTTAATAAAAATTAAAATTAAAATCATCAGAAAAGGGGCTGCCGCTTCTTTGGGATGAGCATAACCTAATAAAAGTCGATTCCTACCATAATAACTATTAAATAATGGATTAAGATTGCCAATAATCAAATTAAACGCTAGTGGAATCAGAGCTATAAATAATAAAAACAGCAACGCTTTAGCTCCATCAAATAGTAACAAGTGTTTTATCGAGGCGCCAATCAAGGGACTAGATACTGCAAAACATATGATCATTAATGCAAATAAATATTGCCCTCCTGCAAAGTAAATTAATATTATTACTGAAAACAGTAAAAGTGATATAATTGCATTTTTTGTATAGAAGATCAAGGAGAAAAATGCCGCAATTATAATTATCGCATGCTTAAACCAATAGGAAATTTGATTTGGAAGTAGTGCAGTATAATTATCAATAAGCAGAGAATTAGATATGACAAAAACAAAAAAATAAAAGTAAAAAATTGCTAAGGAAAATCGAGCCTTAAATAAATTATAAGACAATTTCATTTTAATGATTTTCTTATAAAATACGGTGAAACATATTGAAATATTTTTATCAAATATTTTAGATAAATAAATATATAATTCGACTTTACATTATTTTCTTTAAACGACTTAAATATCTCTTTATTCAAAGTAATTCTACCATTTATTGTCCCATTGCTTGCCCCACCTTCATTCATAATTACAGAAAGTAAGGGTAAGTATTTTGTAGAATAATCAGAAAAAAGAAAAATACGTAGGAAAAAATCAAAATCTGCAGCAATTCGATATGTTGTCTTATAAAGACCGAAATTTTTATATAACCTCTTTCGAACAAAAATCGATGGATGAGGGGGCATCATTCCAAAATAAAAGAAATATTTATTAAAATACTTAGATGAAAAGTACCTTGATATTTTTCCTTTATGATTGATAAAACAGATATCACTATAGACTAAATCCGTTTCCTCACCAAATCCTACAACAATTTTTGATATTATTGATTGGTCAAAATAAAAATCATCTGAATTTAATATGGCTATAATCTCACCATTTGCTTTATTTATACCCTTGTTTATAGCATCATAAATCCCTTTATCAGGTTCAGAAATAACGCTAATTCTCTTATCTAAATTAAAATCATTTATAATTTGCAAGGTTGAATCTGAAGAATTCCCATCGACTATTATGTATTCAAAAAAATTATACTCCTGATTTAAAACACTTTCAATCGTTTTTTTAATCGTCCTCTCACTGTTGAAACAAACTGTGATAATCGAAATTAAAGGACGATAAGAACCACTAAGAGGGTAACTCATATTCTTTCTTTGCAAAATGTCCTTTAAACCAATTTAATTCCGTGAAATTAGTCGCATAATTAAAATTAGACTCAATTTGAAATTCATCGCGGGTAAAATACGCACTACTGATTCCTTCCATTATACTTTCAATATCATTGGGGTCAACCATAATTGCCCTATTTAAGGCAAGTTCAACCATGGAGGTGGTATTTGAAGTTATAACATTCGTTTTCATAGCATATGCTTCTATAATGGGCAGCCCAAATCCTTCAGATTGCGATGCATATAATAATGCGGCACTAAAATGTAACAATAATTTAAGATTTTGAATATCAACAAACCCTAGAAAAATTACATGATCTTTTATGTTTGAATCTTTTAATAATTCTAATATTTCGCCGGAATATTGGCCAGAAAATCCAGTAAGTGCATATTTAATTTTGTTATTACTTTTCTTCTTAAATAATATGAATGCCTTTATTTGGTTGACTAAATTTTTTCTTGGATCTAAATAGCCAATCGAAATAAAATATTCATATTTAAAAAGCTTGTAATCATCCAGAATTGCTTCATTTAAATCTAAATGATTAAAATAATCTTGATGAATTCCTGGATAAACCACATCGATTTTATCGGTTGTCAGATTTGAATAATCTAACATTATTTTTTTTGTATGTTTAGAAATTGCTTGAACTTGTAAACAATTATTTTCAGCGAAAGCAACCGATTTTTTTGTTAAATCAATCATTTTATTTGAAAATATCTCCGGAAATTCCATAGGCAATAAATCAAACATTGTAATTGAATTTTCAAAGCCATCAATTTGTTTTATCCCCCAATTATATACATGATTAATTTTAGAAAATACATGAATAGGATTTGATTTAACTTTCAAGATACCAAGATCATAAAGCTTACTTATTCCTTTTTGACCAATTAAGTATTTACTAAACAAAGGATTATTATAACTATCCTCAATTTTGTCGAATAACTTGAAATTGAATGACCCAGAAGTATCATAAAATTGACAATTTAAATTCTCTTTATTTTCATATTTCAAATATCCATTGACTAAACCCCAAAGTGTATTTTGTACCCCGCTTTGATGTTTATAATTTAGCCCAGAAATATCTATATTAATTAAATTATTCATATAAATTGAAACACTCTTTAAATATTAAATTATTACACCGCAAGGCTTCACAAGGCCAACAAATAGGTTTATCTAATTTTTGCATGATATTTACATTTCCAATTGGGGCGCAAAACTTTGGATCCGTTGGCCCAAAATATGATTTTACTTCTAGGCCCATCGCAGCAGCAATATGACCGGGCCCGCTATCTAAACAATATAACTTTTCACACTGAGATAAACCATTAAAAAACTCCTCTAAATTCCCCGAATAAATATGTGCATTCATCCCTTTTAAATGACACATATCTAAAATTTGTTTCGCCAAATTTGGTATTTCAGGGATTTCAAAAACTCTGAAACGTGTATTTGAAGAATTTTCATTATTCAAATCGGTCAACAGATTCCCTAAATAATTCTCAGGGAATTGCTTTAAAGGCAATGAAGCACCTAAATGAATTCCAACCAGGTCATTTACTTTCCCAGGCCAAGCATTTTTTAAAGTTGGTTTATATGTATGCGTTTCTAAAAAAATGCCACAAAATTCACCCATGTTAAAATGATAATCCGTCAAGTGGACTAAATTATCTTTTAAAGGAATGACATCAGTTAAAAAATCTCCATTCAACATTAAATCATAGCCTACTCTCTTTTTTATACCTAAAATTTTCAAAATCAATGAATTTCGAAAATCTCCTCTCATATCAAATCCAAGATCAAAATTTTTCCTTTTCAGAGTAGCAATAACTTTTAATAAACTAAAGATTTGTGAATATGAATTCTTTTTGACCCATGGAACATTTACTTCATAAATTTTATCCACCTCATTTTCAAAACCCTTTAATACAATTGGCGCCCATTTACCTGCTAATAAACAAATTTCAGCTTTTGGATATTTTTTACGTAAACCTAAAATAAAAGGCGTTAACATAACAATATCACCAATCAGGTGAAAATCAATAATCAATATTTTATCTATACATTTTACTTTTGATAGTCTATTTTTTTGAAACAAATTCAAGACAAATGAAATTGCTATTAAAGCCCATTTATATTTTTTAATTTTTTCAGAATTAAAATATTTCATCCCTAAAAATTAATTTTATTTGCAAACATTTCACTCACAATCCATTCTAAATCATGGTTAGAAGACCAACCTAGTATTTTTCCAGCCTTTTGTGGATTTCCAACAACACATTGTAAATCCGTGGGCCTGAATAAAGATTGGTTAATGTTTAAATAATCCTCCATTTCTAAATTGACACAATTAAATGCCATACCTATAAACTCTTTTAAAGAATGGCCCTTCCCTGTTGAAATAACAAAGTCATCAGGAGTTTCTTGCTGTAACATTAGCCACATAGCTTGTACATAATCAGGCGCCCATCCCCAGTCGCGAACGATATCAATATTTCCAACTTCCAATTTATTTAATTTTCCTGCAGCTATTTCATTCACTGCTTTTATTACTTTTTGCGTTACAAAGCGTTCGGGCCTTAAAGGTGATTCATGATTGAATAAAATACCATTGACAGTAAATAAGTTATAAGCCTCTCGATAATTAACTACTTGCCAATGTGCAGAAGCCTTAGCAATTCCATAAGGACTTTTAGGTTTAAATAATGTATTTTCATCACACATTTCATGTGGAGAATTTCCAAAGCATTCGCTAGACCCTGCATTATAAAATTTAATAGATGTGTCACAAAATCTAATTGCTTCTAATATATTAAGCGTCCCAATGCAAATACTTTCAAAAGTCTCTATGGGCTGCTCAAATGAAAGACCTACTGAGCTTTGGCCAGATAAATTGTATATTTCATCCGGACGAATTTTATTTATGGTCTGAAGTGTACTACGAAAATCGGTAAGATTGATTGAAACTAATTGTACTTGATTAAAAATATTTAATCTTTTCAAATTCCCAAAGTTATTCGTCGTTGCATCCCTAGAACCTCCAAATACCTCATATCCTTTACTCAGAAGAAATTCTGAAAGATATGCGCCATCTTGTCCTGATATACCACATATTAAGGCTTTTCTCATTATTTTTTTCTATTTGCTAATTTGAAATAGCATTTTTAAAAAATTTATTGCGTTATGATACTCATTCCAAGTAATAGATTTTTGAATTAAATTAGATTTGAAATCACTATATTTCTCTGCTATCAATATCATTTTTTTTGCGAGATCAATTGAATTCATATTTTCAAAAGTTAACCCAATCCCATCCGGCATGTTATCACTCATCCATGTATGATTAGTAACAATAATGGGTTTAGCGTACGAAATTGCTTCTGTAAGGATTCCTGATGTGTTTGCATAATAAATTGCCTGATCATATGGAATAACGATAACATTTGATTTTTGAATTACCAAATAATATTCCTCTTCACTTAATTCTTTTTCTAATAATTCCACATTTTTAAAATTCTTTTTTTTTATCTCATTGATTTTATCTTGAATATAATCATCATTATTTGCAAAATTTGATTGCAATAAGAAATGAAATTTTGAAAAGTTTACATCATTTGATAATTCAATAATTGCATCTACTAGTACCCCAAATCCTTTTGGTTTTCTAGCGCTACCAAGGCTTGTAAAAGTCAGCGTTTCGTTTCCTATTATTGAATCTAAACTAATCTTTTCTAGGTTATTAATTGTGTGCGGAATTGGTAATAAATGAATTTTGATTTTGGTAATTTTTGCAAATTCTTCTTGTAATTTATTCGAATCCGTTATAAAAAAAATGTCACATTTATTTTTAATTGATTCAATTAATCTAAAAGCAATAACGTACCAGAAGTAAGATGCTGCCCACCTATTTATGTCGTACCGATATATACTAAGTCTTAAAGTTAAAATGATTGATTTTGGAAGATTACTTTTTTTGCTTAGAGCAATCCACGCAATTAATCCAAATAAATGTATATGCTGAATTGTACCAAAAAAAAGTAATTTATTTTGTAAATTTTCTTTTTTTGAAATCTTTTTTAAGCCCTTAAATAAGTGGAAATTGTATTGAAAAACAGCAATAACAAATCTACCTATAAAATTATTGAAAATATTCCCATTAGGTAGTTCGTCAAAAACGACAGAGGAGTTAATCTCATTTAAAATTTTTCTTTCGCAATTTTTAGAAACAAATATTTTAAATGAAACATTAAAGTTTCCCAGCACATTCGAAAGGCTCTTGGCATAATTAAATAGGTGCCCATTATATCCAATAAGGGCTGGTTCAACCATATACAATGATTGGTACTTTACATTAATTGGAGGGCTCAATTCAAAATTCATTTAGTAACAATAATCCATCTATTAAATTCGGGCCTATGCTCATTTAGCCAATATTTTCGAAATACGTTAGCTATTATCCCATTTAAAGAGTTGATTTTTTCTTGATAATTTTTTAATAAAACCTTATTAATAATTGTGACTTTAAAGGAATTACTCTCAAACCGCTTTATCAATTCATCTTCCAACTGAGCATTTATATGCGTTTCAATTATTAAAGAGCAGTTAAAGTCTGAAATTGCCTCAATCATTTCAGCCGAAAATAATGGATACTCTCCGCCTTCAATGTCACATTTAATTAAATACGTATCTGTATTATTAAAACATTTTGCAATTGATTCAAAGGATGAAACAAACTTCTCTTCAAAAATTAACTTACCTGATTCTAATAAATTTAACTCTATATTTTTAAGTAAGTTATTAATAGATTGCTCATTTATTTCAAATGCATACACTTGCTTTACGTAGTTACTTTTTAAAAGCCCTATGGAATAATAACCATCATCACAGCCAATATCTATCAAAATTGAACCAGAAAATAAATTAAAATATGGATCTAATTCATTTTCATAAGTACCAAAATATTTAGGGCTGAACTCGGAGCCTCTAACACTTTTAATAAAATTTAAAGATTTAAATTTCCCAGAAAATATTTGCTTTTTATTAATCATTAAGAAAATTTCGAATACGATTTTCTCTAAATAATTCATTGGATTAATGGCTGCATTAATACTATTTATACCTGTTATTTTAAAAATAACTTTTCTGCAAAAATTTCTAATATCTATTAGCATTTATATATTACCTAAAAACTTGGTTGAAATTTTCTCCCAATTATAATTATCATTGACAAACTCGGACGCTTGAAATAAATATTGATCAATTTCAGGATTCTCTAACAATTCTACTGCCTTACTAATCGCTTTGCGATAAGCCTCCTCAGAAGTATCATCTGCAAAAATGACTGTTTTATGATTTTTAAAAATTTCATTCAATAATGCCACCTTATTGGTAATTATAATCTTTTTAAGTGATATCCCTTCATAAGCAGTAATGAAAAAACTTTCACTCATCGATGGTAAAATGACAATATCCATTTTTTCATAAAGATTACAAATCTCTAATGTGCTTAATGTAGAATGAATTTTTGCAATATGATTTAAACCTAATTCATCAATCAAATTTTCGAAGTCGCTTAAATCAGCTCCTGATCCTACAATATGCCATTCTTTAATGTTAAAATCCCCATTACTTAAACTTTTCGCCAAAATATTTATAGGCTTTTGAGTGTACATAATTCTGCCTGTAGTTGCAATTTTAATACCATTCGGATTTTTATTTACTTGATTGGATTTGAATTCAATCACTTCCTCCGAAATGGCACATCCGGCAGTTAAAATCTTAGATTGATCAATTTTCCAATGATTAAAAACTTCTAAAGTAATAAATTCACTGATGGTAAATATTTTAGTCGAAAAAATACCTCCTAAATATTGAAAATATAGAGGCAAGTGATACCTAATATTCTTTACATATTCTAAAGGATTTGAAAAATGAAACTTGGGCAAATTAGGTGCTGCAACGTAAATATAGAAAGGGATCCTTGCTAATTTACAATACAAAGAAACAAAAAGAGCCTCCGAAGAAAAAGATAAAAC